>ENA-OQJH01000318-OQJH01000318.1-human-gut-metagenome-genome-assembly--contig:-NODE-318-length-27603-cov-2.113299_pt1 | contig 27603 bp, 42 predicted proteins | sample MGYA00242597_ERZ504763 | MGnify/ENA primary metagenome ERZ504763 (study PRJEB26092, sample SAMD00036359) | human gut metagenome | host: Homo sapiens | study: EMG produced TPA metagenomics assembly of...
TGGGGAGTTGCAATTTTATCTATCCTTCTTGGTGTGGGAATTTTTTGTATCCGTTTATCAGCAATTTTTGCAGAACTCAGTCAAAATAAAGTGATCGATATTTATAAGGCAAATGTGGAAGATACTTCAAAGGAAGAGATTGAAGCGGAGTGGGAAGAGGCAAAAATCTATAATGAAAATCTTTCCGGAGATCCTGTACATGACCCGTTTATCGTTGGGAGCGGGTATGCGGTTCCGGACAATTATGATGAAGTTTTGGATTTGGATGAGGATGGTGTTATGTGTTACCTGGAGATTCCCAAGCTTGATCTGAACCTTCCGGTATATCACGGAACGAGCGAGGAAGTTCTGAGAAAAGGAGTTGGACATTTGGAGATGACGGCACTTCCAATTGGAGGCAAGAATCGAAGAACGGTTTTGACAGGACATAGAGGACTTCCGAGAGCGGAACTGTTTACCAGGCTGGATGAGATGAAACTTGGGGATGAAATTTACATTCATGTACTAGATGAAACACATGCCTATAAAGTGAAAGAGATTAAGACAGTGGAGCCGGAAAGAATTGCAGAATCTGACAATCACCCAGATGGTGAGGATCTTGTGACGCTTGTGACATGCACTCCGTACGGGGTAAATACACATAGACTTTGGTCACAGGAGAGCGTAGTGAGTATGTAAAAAAGAAGAAAAAGAGCAGACTCCATCGTTGATTCGAAAATTGATGCCGTGGCGGTACTACATTATCGGCGTGTCGATTGTAATAGGTGTATTTGGGACTGGTAAAATTACGATGACAATTCTTCGGTATCGTAAGTACGGAAAAAAGAGAAGGAGAAAAAGGAAATTATGAAAAAGGCTTATATTCTAGGTGTTATTTTAATTGTGGCAGGAATTTTGATTTCCCAGTATCCAAAGCTTACAGATTTTCTTTTTCGACAGGAAGCAAAAGAGAAAAAGGAAGAATTTGAGAAAGAAAAACGAAATTCGAAAATAAAAGTAGAAGAGTTGTATCATGAGCTGGTAAAGAGAAATGAAGCTTTGTATGCATCCAGACGAACCGGAGTGCGAGATCCTTTTTTGTATGAGCAGAACACAATTGATTTGAGTAGTTATGGAATTGAGGACGGTGTCGTTGGATTCGTGAAAATTGATAAACTGAATGTGGAGCTGCCAATTTATCTTGGCGCCAGCGAAAAGAATATGTCTATGGGGGCGGCTCATTTGGCGGAAACTTCGTATCCGGTAGGAGGCGAGAATACAAATTGTGTGATTGCCGCCCATCGGGGATTTCGGAAGACGGCAATGTTCCGGAATATTCAAAAGCTTCAGGTGGGAGATCCGGTAGTAATTGAAATTTCGAGAAGTGTTGAAATATGAGGTTTCTGATATCGAAATTATTGAGCCGTCGCAGACAGATAAATTATTGATTCGTCAAGGAGAAGATATGGTTACTCTTTTGACATGTCATCCATATGGATCGAATGCAAAACGGTATCTCGTATATTGTAAGAGAGTAAATTAAGCAAGATTGTTAGATTTCTATTTTTGAAAAATGACAAGAAATTGCCATCACATGGATAAGTTTTGGAAGAAGCGACAAAAAACGGTGCTAAAATGCAAAGTAGAAATAAAGCAATTCAGGAGGAAGCGGGATGAAAATTCAGAAGATAACAGATGAAACTTTTAAGAAATATGGAAAAGTGCTTGCTCAGTATGATTGTGCAGAACTTATCAGAGAGATGGAGCATACACCTCTTCCGGAAGATGTCATTTATGTGCCGTCTGTAGAGGAACTGGAAGTACTTAGTGTGGCGAGAGATTTTCAAAATAGTATGTATGGGGGACTCCCGATCCAAATCGGATATTGCAACGGTCACAACCATACATTAAATGCACTGGAATATCATAGAAGTTCTGAGGTAAATGTGGCGGTTACGGATTGATTTTACTGCTGGGTGCTCAGCAGGACATCAAAGAAGATGACACTTACGATACTTCTTTAGTAGAAGCTTTTCTTGTTCCGGCAGGGACTGCGATTGAAGTATATGCGACGACGCTTCACTATGCGCCGTGCAGCGTAGGAGAAAAAGGTTTTCGATGTGTAGTTGTACTTCCGAAAGATACAAACACAGAGATTACATTTGCATTGAAAGAAAAAGGCGAAGATCGCCTGATGACTGCGAAGAACAAGTGGCTGATCGCACATGAAGAGGCAAAAATTGCAGGTGCATTTAACGGATTAAAAGGTGAAAATATTACATTGTCATAAGAAAATGGAGGAAGAATCATGAACAATATGCCAAAATTAAAAATCGGTGTGGTGGCAGTCAGCAGAGACTGTTTTCCAGAAAGTTTATCAGTAAACAGAAGAGCAGCTCTTATGAAAGCTTATACAGAAAAATATGGAGATGCAGAAATTTATGAATGTCCGATTTGTATTGTAGAAAGTGAAATTCATATGGTACAGGCATTAGAAGATATCAAAAAAGCAGGATGTAATGCGTTAGTTGTATATCTTGGAAACTTTGGACCAGAGATTGCAGAAACATTGCTTGCAAAACATTTTGACGGACCAAAAATGTTTATCGCAGCAGCGGAGGAGACAGGAGACAATCTGATTCAAGGGCGTGGAGATGCGTATTGCGGTATGTTAAATGCAAGCTATAACTTAAAGCTTCGCAACGTAAAAGCATATATTCCGGAATATCCGGTTGAAACAGCCGAAGAGTGTGCGGATATGATTTACGAATTCCGTCCGATCGCAAAAGCAATCATTGGACTAAACAGCTTAAAAATTATCAGCTTTGGACCACGTCCATTGAACTTCCTTGCTTGTAATGCACCAATTCAACAACTTTACAATTAGGTGTTGAGATTGAGGAAAACTCAGAGCTGGATTTGTTTGAAGCATTCCATAAACATGCAGGAGACGAAAGAATTCCGGCAATTGTAAAAGAGATGGAAGAAGAATTAGGAGCAGGAAACAAAAAGCCTGAGATTCTTGCAAAATTAGCACAGTATGAATTGACATTGAAAGATTGGGTGGAAGAACACCGAGGCTATAGAGAATATGTGGCAATCGCCGGAAAATGCTGGCCGGCATTCCAGACACAGTTTGGATTTGTGCCATGTTATGTCAATAGCCGTCTGACAGCACAGGGAATTCCGGTATCCTGCGAAGTGGATATTTATGGAGCGCTGAGTGAATTTATCGGAACGGTTGTAAGTGAAGACACAGTGACATTACTTGATATCAACAATAATGTTCCGACAGATTTATATAAAGAAGATATTGAAGGAAAATTCAATTATACACAGAAAGATACATTTATGGGATTCCACTGCGGAAATACAGCGGCATCTAAATTGTCATTCTGCGAGATGAAACATCAGCTTATTATGGCAAGAGCACTTCCGGAAGAAGTGACACAGGGAACATTGGAAGGAGATATCATGCCTGGAGATATTACATTCTTCAGATTGCAGAGCACATCTGACAACAAACTACGTGCTTATATTGCACAGGGAGAAGTGCTTCCGGTGGCAACACGTTCCTTCGGTGCAATCGGTATTTTTGCAATTCCTGAGATGGGAAGATTTTACCGCCATGTATTGATTGAAAAGAATTTCCCACATCACGGAGCAGTTGCATTTGGAAACTTTGGAAAGGCATTGTTTGAAGTGTTTAAATACATTGGAGTGCCAGTGGATGAGATCGGATATAATCAGCCGAAAGAGGTTCGTTATCCAACAGAAAATCCGTGGCGCTAATGAATTGGGGACGTAGTAAAATTGAATTTTACTACGTCCCCAATTGAAAAATGCCCTGTCCCTTTTTGAATAAAACACAATATATAGAGGAGTAAGTGTATGTTATACATAGGTGTAGATTTAGGAACTTCAGCAGTAAAATTGCTTTTAATGGATGAAAATGGAAAGATAAAAAACATCGTATCAAAGGAGTATCCGCTTTCGTTTCCGAATCCAGGATGGTCGGAACAAAACCCAAAAGACTGGTTTGAAAAGTCAATGGAAGGAATCAGGGAATTGACAAAGGACTGTGACAAAAGTCAGGTGCAGGGAATCAGCTTTGGTGGACAGATGCATGGGCTTGTGGTGCTTGATGATGAGGATGAGGTCATTCGTCCCGGCGATTCTATGGAATGACGGGAGAACAACAAAAGAGACAGATTACCTGAATACGGTGATTGGGAAGGAAACGCTTTCGAAATACACAGCGAACATTGCGTTTGCAGGATTTACAGCGCCGAAGATTCTTTGGATGAAGGAAAATGAGCCGGAACTATTTGCAAAAATAAATAAAATTATGCTTCGAAGATTAATTTGGCATACAAATTATCTGGAACATTTTGTACGGATTATTCAGATGCTTCCGGCATGTTACTGTTAGATGTCCAAAATAAAATGTTGGTCACAAGAAATGATAGACATCTGCGGAATCAGAGAGGAGCAGCTTCCAAAACTGTTCGAAAGCTATGAGGTGGTCGGAAGTTTAAAGCAAGAAATTGCAGAAGAGTTAGGACTTTCTAAGACAGTAAAAGTTATTGCGGGAGCAGGGGATAATGCTGCTGCGGCTGTCGGAACAGGAACAGTTGGAGATGGAAGATGTAATCTTTCACTTGGCACATTCCGGAACAATTTTTATTTCCAGTAAACAGTTTGGAGTAGATGAAAATAATGCTTTACATTCGTTTGACCACGCAGATGGCTATTATCATTTGATGGGCTGCATGCTCAGTGCAGCATCCTGCAATAAGTGGTGGATGGATGAGATTCTGCAGACAAAAGAATATGAAAAAGAGCAGGAAAATATTACAAAATTAGGTGAAAATCAGGTGTTCTATCTACCATATCTGATGGGAGAACGTTCACCGCATAATGATCCGCTGGCGAGGGCTGCATTTGTAGGAATGACAATGGACACGACACGTGAAGAGATGACACAGGCTGTTTTAGAAGGTGTGGCATTTGGACTTCGCGACTCATTAGAGGTGGCGAGAAGCCTTGGAATTCAGATTGAACGTACAAAAATTTGCGGAGGCGGGGCAAAGAGCCTGCTTTGGAAAAAGATTATTGCAAATGTAATGAATCTGAAAGTGGATGTTATTGAAAGCGAGGAAGGACCAGGATATGGAGCGGCAATACTTGCGGCAGTCGGCTGTGGAGCGTATGAAAGCGTAGAGGCAGCGACAGAAAAATTGGTCAAAGTAAGTTGATACAGTGGAACCGTCTCAGGAGCTTGTCGCAAAATATGAAGAGCGCTATCAGAATTTTAGAAAAATTTATCCGGCAATGAAAGGATTATTTCAGGAATTAGCGAAATAGGAAAAAGAGAAGAGCTGAAAAAAGCTCTTCTTTTGCTGCTTTAAAAGGTTAATTTTGCTGCGATTTGTGCTTGTTACGAATCCGCAGCGGCGTATCTCCAAAATGTTCGTGAAACATTCTGCGGAATAATTTATAATTTGTAAATCCGTGTCGTTCTAAAATCAAATGAATCGCGTCGTCTGTTGTGATCAGGTCACGGTAAATGTGAGAAAGGCGCAGCTCATTTTGATATTCTAAGAAAGTAATTCCCATATGTTTTTTGAAAAATCGGCAAAAATACCCGGTCTGTAAACAGGCTATACACGCGATTTCTTTCAGTGAGATCGGTTGAGCATAGTGCTTGGACACATAGTTTAAGATCAAATCCAGCCGGTCACGGTCTTTGTTCTTCTGACTGAGATCTGATGGAAAAGCTGGATGCTGAAATTGTGTAACAGCTGGAACAGCAACTCAAACAGCAGACTGTTAAAACGCAGAATAAATCCCTCTGGCCGGATGTCATTTGCAATCTGCATCTGTGTCAGAGTCTCTTTAAACCGTGCCATTTTTGTCTGACGCACCAGATCAGAGCTGTTTTCATCCAATAGGAAAAATAACTGTTGAATATTTGAAATGTAGATTTCCATAAATTCTACCGGAATCTGCAACAAAATAGCAGTGTTGGGTTGCGTGCACTTTGTCGAATGCATAATGTTTGCATTGATAAGTGTACAATCGCCTGCCTGCATCAAAAATGTCTGAGATTCGATTGTCACTTCCAATTTTCCTTCAAGAAGATAGATGATCTCGACAGCACGGTGCCAGTGAGTTGGGATGTAGCTTCCCTCGTCCACGGAAGTGCGGAACATTACACCGGTTGCCTGCGGGACGTCGATAATCTCGTATAAATGTGAATTTTTCTGAGTGTTTTCCAAATTGTTATCCTTCATGTCATATGCACCTCTTTCTTATTTATCTCATTATACAATATAAAAAAGAGAATATCGACCGCTTTTTTAGATTTTTTAAGACCTACTGAACAAGGGAGAAATGTGATACTATATAAGCATAGAAGGTAGAAAAAATGAAGAAAAACAGATGTGCACAAAACGTTTAATTCAAAAATAATGTTTTTAAAAAGTAAAAATATACCTGAAAAGAAGAAAGGTGAGGAATCAAAAGATGAATAAGAAGGCAAAGTTAAGTATGGGAAAAATCGTCGAACGTTTTTCCTATGGATGTGGAGATTTTGGATGCAATATCATCTATACGGCAATGTCAGCATTTCTTGTATTTTATTATACCGATTATGCAGGAGTAAATGCATTGGCAGTGGGAACGATTATGATGGTGTCAAGAATTTTTGATGGTATCAGTGATATCATCATGGGTGTCGTTGTAGACCGGACAAAATCCCGGTTTGGGAAGGCGAGATCCTGGATACTGCGTATGTGTATTCCGTTTGCGATATCTGGAGTATTGCTGTTTTCTGTGCCGACATCGTGGACATCTACACCAAAACTGGTTAATGTATTTATCACGTATAATCTTGTGTCAACGATTATTTACACTGCGATCAATGTTCCGTACTCTGCGCTCAATGCGCTGATGACACAGGATCCGTATGAACGGTCAGTGTTGAGTATTTTCCGAAATCTGCTTGCAACAGCAGGAACGTTGCTGATCAACACATTTACATTACGGCTTGTAGAATATTTTGGAAATAATGCGTCAGCATGGACAAAAACATTCTGTGTGTTCGGTGTGATTGCGATCATAGCATTTTTATTTACGTTCTTTGGAACAAAAGAGCGTGTGGGAGCTGCGGAGTCAGCTGTGGATGAGGTTCCGTTTAAAGAAGGCGTAAAGGCGTTGTTCAAGAACAAATACTGGATGATGATGACGGGAATGCTTGCATTATTTTTCCTTATGTATTCTGTAAATGGAGGTTCTACGGTTTACTATGCGAAAGATATTTTAGGGGACAAAAATCTGGTTGGGACAATCAACGGAATTTTCAATATTGTACAAATTTGCGGAATGTTCTTTATCGCGATGCTTGTAAAACGGTTTGGAAAGAGAAATGTATTTGCAATCGGCCTTGTGTTTGACATTATCGGGATGCTCGTGCTGAATTTTTCAGGCGGCTCGCTTGCGATTATCATCGTCTCCAGTGTGATCCGTGGTATTGGAAATGCATGTGGAGGAGCAACCATGTGGGCGATGGTATCTGACACGATTGATTATGGCGAGTGGAAGACAGGATACCGAACAGAAGGGCTTGTGAACAGTGCATGTAGTTTTGGATATAAGATTGGAAATGGTGTTGGTTCGGCGTTGCTGGATTGATCCTGGAAGTCGGAGGCTATGCGGGAGAAAAAGCGGTACAGTCTGCATCAGCGCTGTTTTCCATTGAAATCTGCTTTGTGTGGATTCCGATTGTTGTCTATATACTGGGGCTGATTATCATGAAATTTTATCACTTAGACAGGGAATTTGACGGAATTATTGCGGCTTGAAAAAAACGCGCGGAAAAATAGGAGGAATGGAAATGTATATCAAAGGTGTAAATTTAGGAAACTGGCTTGTGCTGGAGAAATGGATGAGCCGGCGCTGTTTGCAGGAACAACAGCAGAGGATGAGTATTACCTTCCAAGACAACTCTCAAAAGAGGTATATGAGGCACGAATCAAGGTGCATCGTGCAGAATATATTTCGGAGCGTGATTTTGTGGCAATCAAAGCAATGGGAATGGAGCTGTGCGAATTCCGGTGCCATACTTATATTTGGAGACAGAGAACCGTTTATCGGGTGCGTAGAAGAACTGGATAAGGCATTTAACTGGGCAGAAAAGTATGGATTGCAGATATTGATAGATCTGCACACTGCACCGGAGGGACAAAATGGCTTTGACAACGGAGGTATTTGCGGAGTGTGCAAATGGTCTAAAAATCCGGAAGAAGTAGAATTTGTGCTGACAGTGCTTGAACGGCTGGCAAAGCGTTACGGCAAAAGAAAGGGGCTGTGGGGTATTGAAGTGCTGAATGAACCAATCACAGAAAGTGTGTGGGAGCTGTTTGATGTCCCAAACCGTTATCCGGCAGTCGACAAGGAGATGGCGGCCGGCTCCGGACCGAATACACTTGCGTTTTTAAGGATATTTTATCAGGAAGCGTATGACCGCATACGAAAATATATGCCAAAAGAAAAATATGTTGTCATTCACGACGGATTTGTGCTTACAGCGTGGAAAGATTTTATGCGGGAAGAAAAATATGTAGATGTTGTGCTGGATACACATCAGTATCTGATGATGGCAGAGGCAGCTGGATGCGAACAGACGATAGAAGATACAACATGCTTGTGAAAGAACATATGAAAAGAAATTGAGGAGATGGAGAAATATTTCCCGGTTATCTGTGGAGAGTGGTGTCTGTTCAATTCTCTTGCATGCGGATGTGACACAAAAGGCGGTCAGAGTGTGTTAAACGGCGTGGACGGTGCAAAAGAGGAACGATTGACTTTAGATGAAAAGAACGAAATCTATCGGGCTGTCGCTGATGCACAGCTTCAGGCATGGCAAAAGGGAAGCGGATACTTTTACTGGAGTTATAAGCTTTTGACGGACACGGTAAATGAAAACGGATGGCTTGGCTGGGATAGCTGGGATTTAGGGCGGTGTGTTCGAATTTTAAATGGTTTCCGAACGCAAAAGAAGAATTAAACAAAAAAGGGGGAAAAAACTATGATTTTAAATCCGATACTTCCGGGATTCAATCCCGATCCATGTATTTGCAGAAAAGGGGATGATTACTATCTGGCAGTGTCTACGTTTGAATGGTTCCCGGGAATTCCGGTTTATCATTCAAAAGATTTGAAACACTGGGAATTATATACACATATTTTGACTGATGATGAGGCGGTTGACTTGAAAAAATTGCCGAGTGCAAAAGGAATATGGGCGCCGTGTCTGACTTATTGTGAAGAGGAAGATATGTTCTATGTTGTATACGGTGTGATGAATTCCATGAATGCGAGATACTTTGATGTAGATAATTTTTTGGTGAAATCAAAAGACATCAAAGGACCGTGGAGCAAGCCTGTATATCTGCATTCATCAGGATTTGATGCTTCAATCCTGCATGATGATGACGGAAAGAAATATATTGTCTCTTTGGAATGGGAGACAAGAGAAGGGTATGAAAAACCAGGATTTATCTGTATTGTTGAGTATGATCCAGAAAAGAAGAGATTGTTGGATATCCAAAACCACTTGGCGAGGCGGAACAGACAGGGGATGTATTGAGGCGCCGCATCTGACAAAGAGAGGAGAATACTATTATATTATGTGTGCCGAGGGCGGTACGGGGTATAATCACTGTGTGACGATGGGACGTGCTAAAAATGTATGGGGACCGTATGAAAAAGATCCGATGAACCCGATTGTGACAAGTGTGCCGGGAGAATCCAATGAGAGAAAAGACCCGGATCATTTAAAGCCAAAATATTTCAATCCGGATTCTGTTTTGCAAAAATCAGGGCATGGAAGTTATGTGGAATTGCCGACAGGGGAAGTGTATCTGGTACATCTTTGTGCGAGACCGTTTGTGCCGGAACTTCGCTGTACACTTGGACGTGAGACTGCAATCCAGAAAATGAAATGGACGAAAGATGGATGGCTTCGCATGCAGATGGAACCAATCTTGCCAAGATTGAGGTGGAAGAGAGCACACTGCCTGAGCAAGAACTTCCGGCAATTCCTGCGTTTGATGATTTTGATGGAGAAGAATTGGGCAATTTTTATTATGCCCCGCGCATTATGCCGCAGCGTTTTGCAGATGTGACGGCACGGAAAGGGTATGTGAGAATCAGGGGACAGGAATCGCGCACGTCTCTGAATAAAGTAAGTATCTTGGCAAGAAAGTTGACAAGTGTGTATGCGAGGGTAACGACCAAGATGGAATTTACTCCAGAGATTCATCAGCATAGCGCCGGACTGATCATGTATTATGACAATATGAACTATGTAAATCTGAGAAAATATTACAGTGAGACACTTGGACAGAGTGCGCTTTCTATTATTCAACTGGAAAATGGAGAAAAGACAGAATTTTTAAACACCAGGATTCCGGTGGAAGACAGACCGATTTACTTGCGGCTCTATGTACAGGGAAGAGAATCTTGGTTTGAGTGGAGCTATGATGGAGAACAGTATGAGCGAATAGGCAGGGTTTTTGACACGACAAAATATTCGGATGAGTATTGCAAATATGGGGAATTTACAGGGACATTCGTCGGAATGACTTGTGCTGACAGGGTATTGCATAAGCATTATGCAGATTTTGATTTTTTTGAATATCTTGCAGATGAGAGCAGAAATGTAGAATAAGGAATGTGCGAAAGCACATTCCTTATTCTACATTTTGAACATCATCACGCAACTGAAGCAATTCGATATATTTTAGGACATCCTGTTTGGATTCGAGTGATAGTTTCTGATAAGCCATAGCCACATCACGATCCAGTGATTTTTCGTTCGGCTCTTTTTTAGAGGGATATCTGTGCTCGTGGTCTCTGAGCCGGAGACCAGATAGTCGATGGATACATGAAAGTAATTTGCAAGTTTCTCTAGTTTTTCAAAATCAGGTTGACGACTTTTTGTTTCATAACCTGCAATAGTAGGACGAGATACTTGTAAGTATTCAGCCAGCTGACCTTGGGTAACATTCCGTGTTTCGCGCAAGTCTTTTAAGTTATTCCCGAAATTCATATATCGTCCTCCTTGTCTTTGTTTTTCTATTTTATCAGTACTATTCTGTAAAAAGTGAAAAAGTGCTGATTCTCAACAAGACAAAGGAAAACAGTTAAAAAAACGGAACAAAAAATAGGGCGTTGACATAAAAACACAAACTCCGTATAATTTAGGTATGCAATAAAGTTGAGGGGAATGATAGACATGATGATAGCAAAAAACGATGAAGAAAAAAGAAGTAAAATGTGGCGTTTTGTGACAGGCATCGCATCCGTAGTTATTGTATTGGTTGTTGTCTTTTTTATTACAAGACTTTTACGGGCAATCCATTAGACGGGAGATGGGAATCAGAAGAGAACAGCATGACGCTGATTTTTCAGGGAAATAATGATTTGACCGTAAATTTAGATTCTGCCGATGAAGGAACAGGCATAAAAGTAAAGATGGATTATGTGCTTGACAAAGATGCAAAGACGATTACGATCAAGGTAGATGAGGCAGCTCTGCAGAAGGCGGCGGACAAATCGGATGGTCAGGTGACTGCAGAAGGTTTGAAAGCATCGCTTGGCGAGATTTTATCTACGTTTGATTATAGCATTGAACAGAATGTGCTGGTACTTGCAGAGCGTGAATATGGGGATCAGCTTGTATTTACAAGACAGTAGCAGAAGATAGAGGCAAGAATAAGCAAAGAGTCTGACATGTCAGACTCTTTGCTTATTAGTGGAATTGGGGAGAGTTTATGTTCTCCCTGAGTATGAAAGGAGAAAATATGAGACGAGAAGAGACAAAGGTAGTTCAGATTGGGAATTGCAAGATTGGCGGAGGAAATCCGATTGCCATTCAGTCTATGACAAATACAAAGACAGAGGATGTGGAGGCGACAGTTGCCAGATATTGGCATTGGAGGCAGCAGGATGCGACATTATCCGCTGCGCTGTGCCTACGATGGAGGCGGCGGAAGCACTCACAGAGATAAAAAAAAGAATTCATATTCCGCTTGTTGCAGATATTCATTTTGATTATCGTTTGGCAATCGCAGCAATCGAACATGGAGCAGATAAGATCCGTATTAATCCGGGAAATATCGGAGATGTGTCGAGAGTGCGTGAGGTTGTGGAAAAAGCAAAAGAATACAATGTGCTATCCGTGTGGGGGTGAACAGTGGATCATTGGAGAAACATCTCGTGGAAAAATACGGTGGTGTGACGGCCGAGGGCATTGTGGAGAGTGCGTTGGATAAGGTGCGTATGATCGAGGAGATGGGGTATGACAATTTAGTGGTCAGTATCAATCTTCTGATGTGATGATGTGTGTAAAAGCACATGAATTGATTGCAGAGCAGTGCCCATATCCGCTTCATGTTGGAATTACGGAATCCGGAACAATTTTATCTGGAAATATCAAATCCTCAGTCGGGCTTGGCATTATCCTGTATGAAGGAATTGGAGATACGATCCGCGTATCTCTGACAGGAGATCCGCTCGAAGAGATCAAATCAGCAAAACTCATCTTAAAGACACTGGGGCTTCGCAAAGGTGGAATAGAAGTAGTGTCCTGCCCGACTTGCGGAAGAACAAAGATTGACCTTATCGGACTTGCGAATCAGGTGGAGAATATGGTCGCAGATATCCCGCTTGACATCAAGGTAGCGTGATGGGATGCGTTGTGAACGGACCGGGAGAAGCAAAGAGGCAGATATCGGAATCGCCGGTGGAATCGGGGAAGGACTTTTGATCAAGAAAGGTGAAATTGTGAAAAAAGTAAAGGAAGAGGAACTTTTAGATACTCTTCGGAATGAATTATTAAACTGGGAAAAATAGAGATGGAGAAATATGATGACAAAGCAATTCTTTGATGTGTTTCCGACTTTAAAAGTAAATAGTGATTGTAAAGTAACTGTTTGAAAATGTGGAAGTGACGAAAGTTACGACAAATTCAGACAGAGACTACCTGCACGTCCATTTATTCAGTACGCATCTGCTTGCGAAGAGCTGGATTTATAAGATGGAAACAATGATTAAAGAACAGTTATTTGGGCGAAACCGGATTCGGATCAGGATTTATGAGGATTATCAGTTGTCCGGTCAGTATACACCGGAAAATCTGATGAATGAGTACAGGGAAGTATTTTGCTGGAATTGAAAGAACGAAGTGTTGTCGAGCACAATATGTTCCTGAATGCGAAGTATCATTTTGAAAACGAAAACCATCTGTATCTTAAGCTGGATGACACAATTGTGGCGCAGGGAAAGCAGGACTCGATTGTAGGTTTGTTGAATGAAGTGTTCGAGGAACGGTGCCATGTTCCGATTCAAATTCATGTGGAATATCAGCAGGCAAAGACAAGCAAGATGCAGGAGCACAATGCCCGTATGCTTCAGCAGGCGATCAATGCGATTGTGGAAGAGAATGCAGCAAAACTTGAGACAAAAGAAACGAAGGAAGAGGTAAAACAAGAAAAGAAAGAACACAAGGAGACAGCGAAAACATCTGCAAAAGCTCCGGCAAAAGAGATGCCAAAGAAGAAAGAGTTTTATCGCCCGCTTAAGAGATCGGACGATCCGAATCTAATCTATGGACGTGATTTTGAGGATGAGACGATTGAACTGTCACAGGTGGTCGGAGAGATGGGAGAGATCACATTCCGCGGACAGGTGACAAGCTTTGATACACGTGAGATTCGAAACGAAAAGACCATTGTCATGTTTGCAGTGACCGATTTTACAGATACGATCATGGTAAAACTGTTTGTGCGAAATGATCAGCTTCCGGAGTTGCTTGGAGAGGTGAAAGCGGGAGCGTTTTTGAAAATCAAAGGTGTCACAACCATCGACAAATTCGACAGTGAACTGACGATTGGTTCTGTTGCCGGAATAAAAAAATTCCGGATTTTCGAACGACCAAAAAGGATACAAGTGCAGAGAAAAGGGTGGAACTTCACTGCCACACGAAGATGAGTGATATGGATGGTGTCTCTGATGTGAATAAGATTGTAAAACGAGCACACGACTGGGGACATCCTGCGATTGCAATCACGGATCACGGTGTTGTGCAGGCATTCCCGGATGCAAATCATTTTATCGAAGGACTTGATAAAGATGATCCGTTCAAAGTGATTTACGGGGTGGAAGCATATCTGGTAGATGATCTGACAGATATCGCAGTGCATGCAGGAAATCAGACACTCGATGATACATATGTGGTGTTTGATATCGAGACGACCGGATTCAGTGCTGTGGAAGATCACATCATTGAGATTGGCGCGGTGAAGGTGGAGAATGGAAAGATTACGGATAAGTACAGTACATTTGTAAATCCGGAAGTTCCGATTCCGTTCGAGATCACGCAGCTTACAAGTATCGATGACTCTATGGTGATGGATGCCCCGAAGATCGATGTCATTCTGCCGCAGTTTTTGGAATTTGTCGGAGACGCCTCTCTTGTGGCGCACAATGCAGGGTTTGATGTCGGATTTATTGAGCAGAACTGTAAAATTTGAATATTGAGCAGGAATTGTGTCGGTGGATACGGTTGCACTTGCGAGAGTGCTTCTTCCAACGCTGTCCAAATATAAATTGAATATCGTGGCGAAAGCATTGAACATTTCACTTGAGAATCATCATCGTGCTGTGGACGATGCCGGGGCGACCGCAGAGATTTTTGTGAAATTTGTCGAGATGTTAAAAGAGCGGGAAATCACGACATTAAAGGAGTGAATGCATTTGGTGCGACGAATCCGGATGCGGTGAAAAAGATGCCGACGTATCATGCAATCATTTTAGCGAAAAATGATGTGGGAAGGGTAAACCTATACCGATTGATTTCATTGTCGCATTTGACATATTATGCAAGACGACCGCGTATTCCCAAAAGTGAGTTCAACCGCTATCGGGAAGGTTTGCTGATCGGAAGCGCCTGTGAGGCGGGAGAACTTTATCAGGCGGTACTCAATAACAAGTCGGATGAAACAATTGCAAGATTGGTAGAGTTTTATGATTATCTGGAAATCCAGCCGCTCGGCAATAACCAGTTTATGGTGGACAGCCCGAAATACAGCCAGATTCGAAGCGATGAAGACTTAAAAGATATTAACCGCAAAATTGTAAAATTGGGGGAGGAGTTTCACAAACCGGTTGTGGCAACCTGTGATGTGCATTTCTTAGATGCGGAAGATGAGGTTTATCGAAGAATCATCATGACCGGAAAAGGATTCGGCGATGCTGACAGCCAGCCGCCGCTTTATCTTCGCACAACAGAGGAGATGATGGAAGAATTCGCATATCTTGGATCGAAAAAGGCGCATGAGGTGGTCATTGAAAATACGGTGAAGATTTCAGATATGATTGAAAGATTTCTCCGGTTCGTCCGGATAAATGTCCGCCGGTCATTGAGGATTCGGATCAGATGTTAAGGGATATCTGTTACAGCAAAGCGCACAGCATGTATGGCGATCCCCTGCCGGAGATTGTAGTGGAGCGTCTGGAGAGAGAGTTGAACTCGATTATTTCCAATGGATTTGCCGTGATGTATATCATCGCGCAGAAACTGGTATGGAAATCCGTTGAGGACGGTTACCTCGTAGGATCACGTGGTTCAGTTGGTTCGTCGTTTGCTGCGACGATGGCAGGAATTACGGAAGTAAATCCGTTGAGTCCTCACTATTATTGTCCGAATTGTTTTTACAGTGATTTTGAGTCTGAGGAAGTCCGCGCTTATGCGGGGGCTGTGGTTACGATATGCCGGATAAGCTTTGTCCGAACTGTGGGAAACCGCTTGTTAAAGATGGGTTCGATATTCCGTTTGAGACCTTCCTTGGATTCAAGGGAAATAAAGAACCTGATATTGACTTGAACTTCTCCGGAGATTATCAGAGTAATGCTCACAAATATACGGAGGTTATTTTCGGGGAAGGTCAGACGTACCGTGCGGGAACGATCGGTACACTGGCAGATAAGACGGCATATGGATTTGTGAAAAATTATTATGAGGAACACGGACAGGGAAAACGAAAATGCGAGATCGAGCGTATTTTACAGGGATGTACCGGAATCCGAAGAAGTACCGGACAGCATCCGGGAGGAATTATCGTTCTCCCACTTGGTCAGGATATCAACTCTTTTACACCTGTGCAGCATCCGGCAAATGATATGACAACAGATATTATCACAACGCATTTTGATTATCACTCCATCGACCACAACCTGCTGAAACTTGATATTCTCGGCCATGATGATCCGACGATCATCAAGATGCTGGAAGAGTTGGTGGAACAACTCACGGGAAAACCGTTTAAGGCAACAGACATTCCGCTTGACGATCAGGGTGTGATGAAACTGTTTCAGGATACAAGCTCTCTTGGGATTACGCCGGATGATATCGGTGGATGTCCGGTGGGGTGTCTCGGAATTCCGGAGTTTGGAACAGACTTTGTTATTCAGATGGTGGTGGATACGAAACCAAAGACACTTTCAGATTTGATTCGTATTTCCGGTCTGTCGCATGGAACGGACGTATGGCTCAACAATGCGCAGGAATTGATCAAAAGCGGTAAGGCGACGATTTCCACCGCAATCTGTACCCGTGATGATATTATGACGTATCTATCAACAAAGGAATGGACAGTGAGGAGTCGTTTACGATTATGGAGCGTGTCCGTAAAGGTCTTGTGGCAAAAGGGAAGTGTAAAGACTGGCCGGAGTTTAAAAAGGACATGATTGAGCATGGAATCCCGGACTGGTATATCTGGTCATGTGAAAAGATTAAGTACATGTTCCCGAAAGCGCATGCGGCCGCTTATGTCATGATGGCATTTCGCATTGCCTACTGCAAAGTTTACTATCCACTTGCCTACTATGCGGCATATTTCAGTATCCGCGCCAGCGCATTTTCTTATGAGCTGATGTGTCAGGGAAAAGAAAAGCTGGAGTTCTATATGAACGATTACAAACGCCGCAGTGATTCTCTGAGCAAAAAGGAGCAGGATACATTGAAGGATATGAAAATCGTGCAGGAAATGTATGCAAGAGGATTTGAGTTCCTGCCACTTGATATCTATCGAGCAAAGGCAACGAAATTTCAGATTATCGATGGAAACTTATGCCGCCACTTTCAAGCATTGAGGGTATGGGAGACAAAGCGGCGGATGCGGTTGAGATGGCTGCAGCAGACGGTCCATATCTGTCAAAAGATGACTTCAGGCAGCGGACGAAAGTAAGTAAGACCGTCATTGATTTCATGGCGGATTTAGGGATGTTTGGAGATTTGCCGGAGACGAATCAATTGTCATTGTTTGATTTTTCATAATAGAGAAAGATGCAGGTCGTGAGGATTTGCATCTTTTTTTGAATTTTGCGATGCAATAAATTAATGCTTTAATTTGAAAAAGCATTGTGCTATAATTCTTAAGTGAAGTATCACATTTTTAGCAGGTAAAAAGAGCAGTTTCTGAAAAGTGTGGAACTGCTCTAAATGTGATTCTTCATAATTGTACCAATTCGCGGACGTTTTTTCTGAAAAGTATATGGGGATTGTATTTTTCAAATCTTCTCAAAAAGCAATAAAATCAAGCGGTTTATGGCTGAATATATATGCGTTTAACTACAAATTTCTGTTTTAAGGCACGTCAATAAGACCTCCCATAGGGAGGACTGTTGAAACATATGAAATAAAAGCAAGGTTAGTTACGATAAGTATACGACCTTCCAAGGTATGTCATACTACTGCAACCACAGGCAGGGCATATGTGAATATCATAATTCCAGACTTCTTTCAGAAGTTCCGCAACCGAAAGTCCGGTATACCGTTGTTTGAATTTTTGATATCCTTGTAGTTTTAAGATGATTCTTAAACTTTCCGACTTCGTGCGGTTGTTCAGAAAACCATAGTAGCGGATTTTCTGGAAGCCGGACGGTAACACATGCATAAGGAAACGTCGGATAAATTCCTTATTTTCAAGTGTTACTGTTTTGGTTTCGCCGGATTTGTAATCACGAGCCGCAAAGGAAACGTGTGTATCTGTTACAGATTGAATACGTGTATTCGTAATGGCAATTCGATGAGTGTAACGCCCCAAATATTCAATAGCATTACCGAAGCCGTTAAAGGTCTCTTTGATGTACGGACACCAATCCATCTTGTAAGGAGAATCACGGAACTCATTCCAAGAGTAAGAATTCCGAAGTTCTGCACAGGAAGACGAGAAAACAAGTTTGCCGGTGACATAGTACTTTTGCAGATAGCAAAGAAACTTTCCACGAAATACTTTTGCCATTACGCGAACTGGAATAAAGAACTTTTCGCCACATCTGCGAAGTTTTTGGTCGACGGACAGACCACCGCCTGAAACAATGCAATGAATGTGAGGATGAAAGTTTAGTGTTTGTCCCAAGTGTGCAGAACCTGAATGATGCCGGGTGTTGCTCCAAGATACTTCGTGTCTCTTGCGAGTTCAAGAAGTGTTTCAGAGGAGCATCTGTGTAACAGAGAATACAGAAGTTTCTGATTCCCATAAATCAAAGGGTTCAGTTCATGAGGAACCGTAAACACTACGTGAAAATAAGGAGAATCAATGACTTCCGCACGCCGCTTGTCAATCCAAAATTCTTTCAGGATTGCCTGACAGTTGGGACAGTTGCGGTTGCGGCAGGAATTATTGTGAAATTCCATGTGTCCACAGTCAGAACACTGGGTGATGTTGTAGCCAAGCTACCGGATTTACAATTCAAGATAGCATGTGCTGCTTTTTCCTGTACGCCTGATACATAAGAATCCGAAGACTGGAAATCCTCATAGGAATACAGAAAAATCTGTTGGATTTTGGAAGGTTTATTCAAGGAAATCACCTCCCATCATGTCGAAAGGACTAACCGCTTTATGCATACTGTTAGTGGCAAGATGAACATAAATGGATGTTGAAGCCAAAGATTTATGCCCCAAATATGCCTGAATGGTCAGAAGGTCTGCACCATTTTCATAAAGGTGAGTGCCAAAAGCATGGCGGAAGGAATGGCAGGTAATACGTTCAGGCCATCCAAGCGTCTTTCGTGTTCGTGGATATGCCTGGAAAGATAAAAAGTATCAATCGGCTGCGATTTATCACGTTGTTTTGGGAAAAGCCAGTCCACAGGCTTATCATAAGCAAACCAGTATTGTGAAAGGATTTCCAATGCTGTTTTTGACAGGAGAGCATAACGATCCGAACGATTCTTGCCATGAGAGATATGAATCCGCATGTTGCGACGTTCAATATCCTGATATTTCAGATGACAGACTTCGCCAATTCTGAGACCGGAAGAGTACATGAGGGAAACCATGGCTTTTTGCTTCAAGTCCGGAATGGTGGAGATGAAGGTTTTTACTTCTTGCTGGGAAGGTACGTAAGGCAGGTAATTATCAAATTTACGAAAAGGAAGTTGTGTCGCATCCCAAGGTTTGTGAAGTACGTAAATGGTAAAGAAACGTAATTGAGAGATAACGGCGTTCATGGTACGATCTGAAAGAGAACGGGTATCTTGAAGCCATCTAACAAACTGACGCATCTCATCCCAGGTAACATCTTCCGGGGATTTGTGAATCACGTCAGTTAAGAAGTCAAAGTATGCAAGGATGTATGTGGAGTAACTTTTGATCGTATGGTCGGTAAGACCACGGAGAGAAATCATCTTTCTGTAAGAATTAAAATATTTGTTCATAATGAACCTCCTGAAATAAATGTTGCTTGTAGTAAATAGTGAAAACAAACAGCAAAACGGAGGTGGGCGAATAAAAAAATCAGATATGTAATTGTTGAATGATACAAAATGTGATAGATTAATCATAGCAGTTCTTTTGTTGTGTGAGTTTGTTGTGTTAGGGGTAATTCAACAATATAACATATACAAAAAAACTGCTACTTTTATTTGAAAAAAGCAACGATTGTATTGTACGTAATGCTAGCCATCGCGCTAGCGATTTGGTACAATGAGAGTAAAATAATTTAGGAAGGATATTTTTTATATGGAAGAAAACAGAAAAACACTGAAAGTGTATCACGGAATCATCATGCTGATCTTGTCAGCTGTCTGTGTATTTTTCGTAAGTCCAATCTTAGGCGCAAATCTTGGACTTTACGGTACTTTGCTAAACGAAATACTTCTGCTTGTACTTGCGGTCGCTCTTACTGCTGTTGTCAGAGGTGATTTCAAACAAGTCTTCCAATTCACAAGCCAAAACTTTCGGCTGTTTTGGGACGATTTTACTTTGGATTGGATCATTTCTTGCAATTATGATCATCACCATGATCATCGCATACTTTTCCCTGAAGAAGTGATCGGTGTCAGTCAGGGTCTTGGAATGGAATTTGCAAGTTTGACATTTATAATTTCTTTTGTGATTGTGTCCATCTCACCTGCAATTTGTGAAGAAGCCGTATTTCGCGGTGTTGTAATGCACAGCTTTGACAATGGAAAAAACAAATGGATCGCCATCGTTGTCACAGGCTTGATTTTCGGTGCATTTCACGGAAATATTTGGAGATTTGTTCCGACGGCACTGCTTGGCATTATGCTCGGCTACATTGTATATGAGACCGACAATATGATTTACGGAGCGCTGTTTCATGCAATCAACAACGCCATGCCGCTGCTTAGTATTTTCGCGATGAAATCCATGTACTCAAATGAGATGTTCCAAAGCCAAATGTCGACTATGACAGACAGTGGAATCCCTTTGATCTCGATTGGAATGTATGTGATGTACGGAGCTGCTATTCCGCTTTTACTCACAATCGGAAATTATCTGATTCACAAAGGGACAAAACATGCAAAAACAGCCTGTTTGCGAAAGAAGAACGGATGAAACTGGTCGTACTGCTCTTGATATCCGTAGCATTTCTGGTCGTCGGCTTTTTCATCATCATTTCTCCTTACTATTTGATCCATCTGTATTAAATAGTATGATGTACTAAGATTGCGAATTTATTTTTCTGCAAAATGCATAAATGCGCGAAAAGATAGCGCATGTCTGATGAAATTTCATACATGCTTTCCGGATGCCATTGTACCCCGAGCACAAAGGGGTGCGATGGCATTTCTATTGCCTCAATCACGCCGTCTGCCGTTCTTCCGGTAACTTGCAGCGCTTCCCCCACCTCCTCAATTACCTGATGATGAAAACTGTTTGTGTAGGCAAACTCTCCGATAATCCGGTGCAGCCTGCTGCCAGCAACAGTATTCACTTTATGACTGATGTCCTTTCGCGAGATGCTTGTCTGCATAGGTTGATTGAAGGTTCTTTTCGAAGTTCTATATCCTGACAGATTGTGCCATGACAAGCTACATTTAAAATCTGCATGCCACGACAGATGGCAAGCACCGGCTTTTGCTCTTAAGAATCGATTTCATAAGTCGAATCTGAAACAGATCCAACGCAATGTCCGTCTCCCCGATTCCACGTGCCGGCTCTTCTCCAAAAAGCAGTGGCGTAATGTCACCGCCCCCACAAAACAGAAAACCGCTGCACAGTTTCACATAGTCCGCAATCACTTCATTCGATTTGACAAGCGGCAGAATAATCGGGAGACCTCCTGCCGACTTCACCGCCTTTATATAGGCGTCACTCACAAACTGCTTTTCTCCCATCAACCCACAAATAACAATTCCAATTTTTGATTTCATATATACATCCTTTTTATAATAGAGTAGACTATAACAATACAGATTATGCAAGGAGTAAAAAAATATGAATTTGATTGATATGCACTGCGACACAATTTGGAAATTGATGGAAACAAACGGGACCACATTAAACGATAATCCATTTTGTATAGATTTACAAAAATTGAAACGAGCCGAGAGTACTGCCCAGTTTTTTGCCTGTTTCATTTATCTAAGCAATTTGAGGAAATGGTCGTTATACGAAAGGCTATGACTATGCTATGCAAATGCTTGTACGCATAAAGCAAGAGATCGTTCAAAATAAAGACGCAATCGCAATTGCACGAAATTTTCTGGAATTTGACAAAAATCAGGCGCAGGGAAAACTTTCCGCTTTTGTGACGATCGAGGAAGGTGGTATTTTGGATAGTCAAGTGAATCGCTTACACACGCTCTATCAGGAAGGAGTCCGTTTGGTTACTCTCCTTTGGAACGAAGAAAACTGCATTGGCTCTCCAAACAGTAAAGACCGCAAAATCATGCAGAAAGGACTGAAACCATTTGGCTTTGAAGTAGTTGAGCAAATGAATGCCCTCGGAATGTTGATCGATGTGTCGCATTTATCAGACGGTGGTTTTTGGGATGTGCTAAGCACCAGCTCCAAGCCGATTGTCGCCTCCCACTCCAATGCAAGAGCACTCTGTGAGCACCCGAGAAATCTGACTGACGACATGATTCATGCACTGGCAGAAAAAGGTGGCGTAATCGGATTGAATTTTTATCCATATTTTGTAAACCCAGTCGGACACGCATCCGTTTCAGACCTGGCAGAACACGCCCTCCATCTGTTTTATATCGGCGGAGAAGATGCGGTGGCAATCGGAACTGATTTCGATGGATTTGATGACGGAAAATTAGAACTGACAGATATCGGTCAGATTGACCGTCTATACGCAGAATTGCAAAAGAGAGGATTCACCGAACGGCAACTGGAAAAAATTTGGTCCAAAAATATCCTCCGCATTGTAAAAGATGTTCTTTAGCAGAAGTTTGATGACAAAACTCTATTTATCGTGTAAAATAATTTTAATTGACAATATACATCAATTAAATTATCAACAATAAGGAGTTTCGAAATGAGTATTTTAAATGTCGAACATTTATCACATGGATTTGGTGACCGTGCTATCTTCGGCGACGTCTCGTTTCGTCTTTTAAAGGGCGAGCATATCGGTCTGGTCGGAGCAAACGGTGAAGGAAAGTCCACATTTTTAAATATTGTAACCGGAAAACTACAGCCTGACGAGGGCAAGATCGAATGGGCAAAAAATGTCCGCGTCGGATATCTCGATCAGCACACTGCATTAGAAAAAGGGATGACCATTCAGGACGTTCTAAAATCTGCATTTGCATATTTATTTGAACTGGAAGAAAAATGAATACCATCTGCGACTCTCTGGGAGATGCAGACGAAGAAGAGATGATGACGCTCATGGAAGAATTGGGAACAATTCAGGACACACTCACGCTACATGATTTTTATGTCATTGATGCAAAGGTGGAGGAAGTTGCCCGTGCACTCGGTCTTTTGGATATCGGTCTTGAGAAAGACGTAACCGATTTAAGTGGCGGTCAGCGCACAAAAGTACTGCTTGCCAAACTACTTTTGGAAAAACCGGACATCCTGCTTTTAGATGAACCGACAAACTATCTGGATGAAGAACACATCGCATGGTTGAAACGTTATCTGATTGACTACGAGAATGCATTTATCCTGATTTCTCATGACATCCCATTCCTAAACGAAGTCATCAACATTATCTACCACATGGAGAATCAGGAATTGAACCGCTATGTTGGCGATTATGATCATTTTCAGGAAGTGTATGCCGTAAAGAAAGCCCAGCTTGAAGCGGCCTACAAACGCCAACAGCAGGAAATCAGTGAGCTGAAAGACTTTGTTGCCAGAAATAAAGCTCGTGTTTCCACAAGAAATATGGCGATGTCCCGCCAGAAAAAAACTGGATAAAATGGATGTCATTGAACTTGACGGCAGAACGTCCAAAGCCCGGAATTTCATTTCAAACAGGGACGGACTCCTGGAAAATATATCTTCGAGACAAAAGATTTAGTCATTGGATACAACGAACCACTTTCCAAACCGCTGACTTATCTATGGAACGCGGACATAAAATTGCATTGGTCGGCGCAAACGGAATCGGAAAACAACCTTATTAAAAAGTATCTTAAGGCCTGATCAAACCATTGAGCGGTTCCGTCGAACTGGGTGAAAATCTGCAGATTGGATATTTCGAACAAGAATCTGCACCAGACAACAAAACAACCTGTATCGAAGAGATTTGGCAGGAATTCCCTTCCTATACTCAGTATGAAGTACGTTCCGCCCTTGCCAAGTGTGGTCTGACGACAAAACATATCGAAAGTCAGGTGCGTGTGTTAAGCGGTGGTGAACAGGCAAAAGTACGTCTCTGCAAATTGATCAACCGCGAGACAAATATCCTGCTTTTAGATGAGCCAACCAACCATCTCGACGTAGATGCGAAAGACGAATTAAAACGCGCCTTACTGGAATACAAAGGCAGTGTCCTTCTCATCTGTCACGAACCGGAATTTTACCGCGACGTCGTAAATGAGGTTTGGGACTGCACAAAATGGACAACAAAAATTATCTAAGCTACATTTGTGAAAGCTTGCTCCACTGGAGCAGCTTTCCCTTCTTTTTAAATAGTCCCTTCAAAAATACACACTCACGAATCCATCCTGTAAAATTTCTCCGTGAGCGAAACATCTACCCCAAGCTCTCTCCCCACACGGACAATGTATCCGCAAAATGTCTCAAGCTCTGTATTGCGCTTCCCGGCCTCCACATCTCTTTGCAGTGAACTTGTCGCATCATCTGCAAGCTTATTTTCAAATCGATTCTGGTGCCTTACTATATCTTCTTCCTCCAGATGCACTCCTTTTGCCTTCCCGACATCATAAGCCTCCTGCAATAATCGGCGAAACTCTTCCCTCTTCTTTGCATCTGCACGAAGTTCTCCGACATTTTCCCGATAATGAGCGGTCAGCACATTGTACGCACAGTTAAATATGTATTTTCTCCAAATCTCTGCCTCAATATCTTCCGCAGCAACGCAGTCCACCTTCGCCCCTCTCAGCAACTGGTATACGTCTTCTACTGCCTTTTTTTCTCTCTCATTCGCATTGGAAATTCCAATCTTAATATCGGCAAAATTCTCTTTCTGCACTACTGAAAATCCTCTTTCGTATAGGATAAGATATAAATCAAAGAATCCACAACAATTCCTTTTCCAATATAACAAGCCCATTCTCTTCGAGACTTTTCTTTCGTTCACCTCTCGCAATAAATGAAACTTCATCATAGGTATCCGCCAACATTCCGGCAAGATATCCTCCAACGCCACCAATTCCTGCCACTGTAATTTTTTTACTCATATCTGCTCTACTTTCCCTTCCACTTACATTTTGTTACAGTATATCCCAAAATCTCACCTTTTTCCACCTTTGAAGTGCATAAAAATACGGACGAAAGTTTCCTATCGCCCGTAATTTTTCTTAATTTTCTTTTTCAAAAAAATCCTGCCATTTCTCTTTGTTTACGGCAAGGTAAATACCACCGCCTAAAAAGACAACCGCCACAACTGCATTTTTTTATCATTCCACTTACCATAGCAAATGAATCCGCCAAATGCATCGGAAGTAAATAATATAAAATATCTCCAAAAGTATGGAACAACACCGAACCTCCAAGTAAAATGCATACTGCTGCAATCACTACCCGATACTTTTTCAGCATCTCTCGTTTGTGTTCCAAGACATAGCCAAAGTGAAATGCATATTCATCTTTTTGCAGATAGAACACTTCTTCCGGCAAAGATTTCAAATTGTGTACCTGGAAAAACTATATGCCCAGACAACCGGAAGCGCCAGTGCAAACCATTCTAATCCCGATACACATGCCAGTGCGACAATTCCCCAAAAGATTGCCATCATACTGACACCGCGTTTCTTGAATCCCATATATAACTCTCCCGCTCCTGGAATCAGGGAACATAAAAATAATAAAAATCCTTTCTTTTGCATGATCATAATACTCATCCTTTCGTTACTTCATTTGATTTAATTGTATTGTCAGCTTAGAAAGTTTAAGTTTCCCGCCATGAAAATCTTAAGAATTCCGAAAGATTCCGTCCCTCTATTTTTTTCGAAGCTGGTGTTCCTGATACAAATCCAAAAACACAATAAAGAAAAGCATCAGAATAATCAGAACGCCAGCACCTTTAGAGCGCCGAAACAAAGAACCGCAGGAGAAAATATACAGTTATTTGCGATTGTCATGATTGCGTAAATGCAACTTGCACCGATTATATAATAAAGAATAGTTTCCAAAAATATTCTCACCCACACTTCATATAATTTCTTCTTATGTATCGGTACAATTACATATTTTTCTAACAAATAAACTTTCTTGCCCTGCTCTCGTATAAAAAAGAGAGTATCGTTTACAGATAAGAGCAGAAAGATCCCCAGAAAAATCAATGCTCCTGCCTCAAAATCTAATATCATATTCTGAATTTCCTTATAATCCGGTGAGTACGGCGACGGTGCCTGCCCCAGTAATGTCATAGCATACAGCCCCCAACTAACTGAAAGCCAACTCCATCTTTCAAACCGTATTCTCCGCTTCTCTCTTCGATACATTTCTCTCATCTCATTCCCTCCTCAAAAGATCCCGAACTGTCGTTTTCTTATGTCCACATTGTTCAATCAGTTCCTGAATCGAATGATTTCCAAGCGCTTCTCTTGTCTTGGAGAACTTTAACTCTCCATCATCAATAAGCATTATATAGTCTGCAATCTGATCAATATCACTGATAATATGAGTGGACATCAGCACACCGATTTCCCGATCTCTGATATCCTGTATGATTCCGGTGAAATCCTTTCGAAACACCGGGTCGAATCCTGCCGTCGGCTCATCCAGCAGCAGGATCTCCGGTTCCGTCAGCAGCGCCCGGCAGACCATCAGTTCCGCTTCATACCACCGGAAAGCTTGCGTACCGTCCTTCTGCGAAAATCGATCAGACCGCAGAATTCCAGTCAGTTCTTCCGTCTTTTCCCGTATTTTTTTCCGGGGCATAAAGTACAGCCTTCCCTGATATTCCATCACCTCGTCCATGGTCATATCCTGGCGCATGGAATACTCCTGGGTAATGACACTGATCTTTCGTTTCAGTCTTGGATTTTTCCGTGAGAGCACTTCCCCGTCTACCCGGATCTCGCCTTCCGTGGGCAGAAGCAGGGTGGACATCAGACTGATGGTTGTGGTCTTTCCGGCTCCGTTTGGCCCAAGCAGACCGAAGAATTCACCGGTTTCGATCCGCAGATTCAGATGATCCACAGCAGTGAAAGTATCAAACTTTTTCGTAAGATCTGACAGTTCTATCATTTTCCGGCTCCATCTCTTTCGCAATGATCAGGGAATAGTATCCCGCATCATCCGGAATCTCATCCACGCTGCGGTATACATGTTCCGTCTCCATACCACAGTTTTCCACCATGGATACCTGTTTGCCGGTCTCCCGCAGGATCTCTTTCACCTGCTTCATCTTCCTGCCGGATTTCATAAACACATAATTGCCTTCGGCATCCGGGGTATCCCCCAGACGGTGGACAGCCGGTACGATATGCAGAGTCTGATTCCACTCTACCAGCGGCTGATTTGTTCTGGCTGCTGCCGCACAGAAAGAAGTGATACCGCTGACCAGCGCAGTCTCATATCCATCCGCTTCCACACGCTTCTGTAAATAGGAAAATGTAGAATAGATCGTCGGATCCCCCAGGGTCAGG
>ENA-OQJH01000319-OQJH01000319.1-human-gut-metagenome-genome-assembly--contig:-NODE-319-length-27562-cov-2.320977_pt1 | contig 27562 bp, 36 predicted proteins | sample MGYA00242597_ERZ504763 | MGnify/ENA primary metagenome ERZ504763 (study PRJEB26092, sample SAMD00036359) | human gut metagenome | host: Homo sapiens | study: EMG produced TPA metagenomics assembly of...
CCTTGCCCATCAACTTCCGAGGCGAATCTTTTCGTTAGTGCCATCAATCCCAAACTTGGAATGTTCATTCTGGCATTGCTGACATTCGTATTTACGTTTATCAGATAGTGCTTTAAGGCATAGAAAACCACCCTCTAAACTTTGACCGGTTTCAGGGTGGTGATTCTATTACAATCTTGTCGAGGTCAACCCCCTTGTGGGCGGTTGTTCCTTTTATGTCTTTAATATAGTATATCCATCAGAGCGATACAAGGGCTATTCAGATTTTACTATAGAAGTCGGTACGTTTTGTGGTGATCTTCAGAAGGGAGATTCTTAAAGACCTCTTCGTCTATAATCAGATTTGTCCAATCATTCGTCAATATTTTCCCATCAAATAGAGTTACTCTTATGAAATCTGGTAATTTATAAATATCGTCAGTAGTATACTGTCGTTTTGGAGTGGGAATAGTAACACATCCTTTCATGGTGATAGTGTTGCCGGATCATTCTTTAGGAATCGGTCGTGCAAAGTTATTGAAATGTAAAAAAAGAAATGATACGCTGTGTACATTGAAGGTATTTATATGATGACAAACAAGTGCGGGGAAACATTTTTATAATGTTTTCTGTCTGAGTAAAGTGAAAGGAATGGATGGATTTATGGAAATTGTGGCGGCGATTGATTCGTTTAAAGGGAGTATGACTTCGGTACAGGCGGGAAAAGCCGCCGCAAAGGGAATTCATAAAGTTGATCCTGAAGCAAAAGTGCATGTCAGACCGCTGGCAGACGGAGGCGAGGGGACAGTGGAAGCGTTGGTGTCCGGTATGAACGGAACGATACGGAAAGTTTCTGTAACCGGACCGATCGGAAAAACGGTTGTGTGCGAGTATGGTGTGATCGAGAATACAGATGGAAAAACAGGAGAGAAAACAGAAGAGAAAACAGCGGTCATTGAGATTGCGAAAGCGGCAGGGCTGACTCTTCTTTCAGAGGAAGAACGAAATCCGTTGTATACGACAACTTACGGTGTGGGAGAAGTGATAAAAGACGCTGTGCGAAACGGATGCAGAAAATTTATTGTCGGGATCGGAGGAAGCGCGACAAACGACGGGGGAGCAGGAATGCTTCAGGCTTTGGGTTTTGGCCTGCTGAAGGAAAACGGGGAACAGATTCCGATTGGGGCAAGGGGTCTGGAAGAACTGGCGGAGATTACAGATGATAACGTGATCCCTGAACTTGCGGAATGTAAATTCAAGATTGCCTGTGACGTAACGAACGTATTGTGCGGAGAGACAGGAGCAAGCGCTGTGTACGGTCCGCAGAAAGGCGCGGATGAAGAGATGACCGAAAGGTTAGATCGTCTTCTCTTTTCTTATGCGTCTTTGGTGAAGAAAAAGATTCCGAAAGCAGATTCTATGTATCCGGGTACGGGGGCGGCAGGCGGTTTGGGATTTGCATTTCTTACATTTATGGATGCACAGTTGGAATCCGGTATCCAGATTGTAATAAAAGAAACAGGCTTGGAGCAGGAAATTGCAAAGGCTGATCTTGTGATTACCGGGGAAGGGCGTATGGACGGACAGACCGCTATGGGAAAAGCGCCGATCGGGATTGCAAAGATTGCGAAGAAATATGGAAACCGGTCATTGCATTTGCCGGGCTGCTGCGCGTGACGCCGGAGCATGCAATGAGCAGGGGATCGATGCATTCTTTCCGATATTAAGAGAGGCGGTTTCTCTTGAAGCGGCAATGAAGCGGGAAAATGCGGAGGCAAATATGGAAGCGGCAGTTGAGCAGGCATACCGTTTGTGGAGATTATGACCGGCTGTGCATAAAAGAAAATTTCGTAAAATGCTCGGGTCTTTTTGCGGTGTTTGTGATATAGCAGCCTGTCAGGAGGGCGGATTTACAAAAACAGAAGCATTATGTTAAAATGATAAAAATAAAAGGACAGGAGAGATATTTTGCATAGTTTAAAACCTGTCAAATCTAAATATGTGGAGAAAAAGTATGAAGTGGATGATCGCGTCAGATATACATGGTTCGGCTGTGTATTGTGGACAGATGCTTGAGGCGTATCGAAGAGAAAAAGCGGACAGACTCCTTCTTTTAGGAGATCTTTTATATCATGGGCCCCGCAATGATCTGCCGAAAGGCTACGCCCCGAAAGAAGTGATACGGATGTTGAATGAAGTCAAGGAGGAACTGCTCTGTGTGAGGGGAAACTGTGAAGCCGATGTAGACCAGATGGTTTTAGAGTTTCCGGTCATGGCAGATTATTGTGTACTGCAGCTTGAGGATACAGGCGTGGTTTTTGCATCCCACGGACATGTGCACAATCCTCAGTGTATGCCTCCGCTGAAGAACGGAGATATTTTGCTGAACGGGCATACGCATGTGCCTGCCTGTGAGAAAATAGCGGATGAGAACGGAAATGAGTATATGTATCTGAACCCGGGATCGGTTTCGATTCCGAAAGAAGGTTCTTCCCACAGCTATATGGTTTATGAAAAGGGAACATTTACGTGGAAAAATATGAGTGGGGAGGTATACAGAGAATGGAAGAAAGATTCGCGCTTTTAATTGATGCGGATAATGTGTCCGCAAAATATATTAAACCGATCTTAGATGAACTGTCGAAATATGGAAATGTAACATATAAAAGGATCTACGGAGACTGGACCCGTCCGAACAGCGCGGGGTGGAAGGAAGAACTTTTGCAGAACTCTATCACTCCGATCCAGCAGTTTAGTTATACTTACGGAAAAAATGCAACTGACTCGGCAATGATCATTGACGCTATGGATATGCTGTATGCGAGCGAACTCGAGGGGTTCTGTCTTGTTTCAAGCGACAGCGATTTTACAAGGCTTGCAAGCAGGCTGCGGGAGAGCGGGAAGCGTGTGATCGGAATGGGAGAGCGAAAACGCCCCTGCCGTTTCGTAAGGCATGCGAGATCTTTACGGAACTGGAACTTCTTTTGGAAGATAATATGATGGGCGTTTCCGAGAGGGAGGAAAAACCGTTTTCCATACTGTAAGTGGAAAAGAATCGAAAAAAATGATTTCGGCTACGAAAGAACAAGTGGAAGAAGCGGTCGTTAAGATTATTACGGAGAATAAAAACAATGACAGAGAGACGGGACTTGGCGAAGTCGGGAGCAGGCTTGTCAAGCTATATCCTGATTTTGATGTCCGCCGCTATGGTTATAGTCTTTTGTCCAAATTTTTGGAAACGCTTCCTCGTTTAATGCTCATTCAGGAGGGAACAAAAGTATCTGTAGCGCTCAATGAAGATAAGAGCAGAAAAGAAATGGTAGAAGAATATATTTTGTATCAGATCGAAGCAAGCGGGGAATCAGGAATCCCATTGAGCGCTTTGGGCAATCGGATCAGACTGAAATTCGCGGATTTTAAAGTGAGAGATTATGGTTATTCACAATTTAAGCAATACATTCAAAGCTTTCCGGAAGTGGAACTTCAAGGAGAAGGAGAAAGGACGAAAGCAGTGTATGCGCCGGTCTTGTAACATGACAGGCTTTCGTTTATAATAGCCGTGTAACAAAAGAGTTGATAAAAGCCGATATGCCCCTGCAATATGGGCGGCGTAAAGTTGGGAGTGGAAACAGATGATAAAAGTAAAAGAATACAGAGGTCATATAAGAAACTGGGAAGAACTTTGCGAAAGACTGGATATTCCTCTTGATCTGACAAGGGAAGAGCGTGAGGAACAGATCCTTGTGAAGGCATATGAAACATGGGGAAATGAGATGGCAGATCACATGCACGGGATGTTTGCCTTTGCCCTGTGGGATGAATCGGAAGAGAAACTGTTTTGCTTAAGAGATCAGTTTGGAACAAAACCGTTTTATTATTACGAAACGGCGGACGGAAAACTGCTTTACGGAACAACGATCCGAAAGATTATGGAACAGCCGGGATTTGTAAAAGAATTAAACGAAGAGATGCTTCAGCTTTATTTAAGCCTTACTTATGTGGCGGGCGAAAATACATTTTTCCGCGGTCTGAAAAAGCTGCTTCCGGGCCGGTATCTTGTATGGCAGAACGGAAAGCTTACGATAGAGCGTTATTGGATGCCTCAGTTTCATCCGGACAATAGCCGTACACTGGAGCAGTGGCAGATGAGATCCATACGACGATAGCGAGATCATGCCGGAAGTAAAAACAAAAGAAGAGTATGCGGAGTCATTTTTATCAGGCGGCGTCGATTCGTCTTACGTTTTGGCAATGTCGGATGTAGAGACGACAGATTCGTGCGGATATGACGAGGAACGCTTTGACGAATCGGGTCTGGCGAAACAGACGGCTGATATTTTGGGAAGAAAAAATCTTCGATGCCGGATCACTCCGGAGGAATATTTCGCTGTTGTCCCGTATGTGATGTACAATATGGAACAGCCGCTTGGAGACGCGTCGGCGATCGCGTTTGCCATTGCGTGCAGAGAAACCGCAAAGCATACGAAAATCTGTTATTCAGGTGAAGGCGCAGATGAATTTTTCGGCGGATATAATATGTATCGCAACGCAGAAAGATACGGGGAGAATTTAAAGACATTTTATGTCGGAAATACAAATATCATGAAAGAGGATGAGAAGAAGCGGATTTTGAAAAAATACGATCCGGACGTACTTCCGATCGAACTTGCGCGGGGGATTTACGAGGAAACGGAAGGTCTTGATCCTCTGACTAAAATGTCTGATGTAGATATTCAGATCTGGCTTGAAGGCGATATTTATCTCAATGTAGATAAGATGAGTCTGGCAGCGGGACTTGAGATAAGAATGCCGCTGACGGACAGAAGAATTTTTGACATTGCATCAAGAATGCCGTCGGAGTACAAGGTAAATGAAGAACAGAATAAAGTCGCTCTTCGTACAGCGGCTGCAAAAGTGCTTCCGGAAGAAATTGCATTTCGCAAGAAACTCGGATTTATTGTGCCGATTCGTATCTGGATGGCGGATGATCGGTATAATGCGGACGTGAGAAGACTTTTTGCGAGCGATATCGCGGAAAAATTCTTTCATGTTGAAGAGATACGGGCTATTTTTGACGAGTATGTAGGAGGCAATTCGGATAACTGGAGAAAAGTGTGGACAATCTATACTTTCCTCGTATGGTATGAAGAGTATTTTGTGAAAAGATAATGGGGAGAAAGAAAAGAGTTTTATTTTAAGTATAAATATTTGCGCGCGATAATGATGCGTGTATGATGATGTGAATTTAATAAGGGGATGCGTATATATGACGACAAAGAAAAGCGTCAAGAAAATGTATTGCAGAATGTTTCAATCAGTTATGAAAGCCGGAATTTCCACTATCCCGTGGCGGACGCCGAAATTGATGAAGGGAGCGGGAGCGGTCCGCCACCTTCCTGCGGCGATCAAACGGAGAGGGTTAAAAAAGGCGCTTATCGTTACAGGTCCTACTCTGATCGGGCGAGGGCTTCTTGACGGAGTGCTTGAAGAGATGGAAGAACAGGGACTTTTGTATGTCATCTACAATAAGGTAGAACAAAATCCTACCGATGAAAATGTGGAAGATGCGGTGAAAGTGTTTCTGGAAAATGGGTGTGACTGTATGCTTGCGCTGGGCGGAGGAGCGCCTCTTGACTGTGCGAAAGCGGTTGGAGCGCGTATCGCAAGACCGAACAGACAGATAAGGCAGCTGCAGGGGTTGTTTCGGGTTGTCAAGCAGATTCCGATGTTGTTTGCGGTTCCTACAACGGCAGGATCCGGCTCGGAAACGACGATATCGGCAGTTATCACGGATACAGCGACGCACCATAAGGCGGCGATCAATGATCTGCGGCTTATGCCAAAGTATGCGGTGCTCGATCCGAACTGACGCTGGGACTGCCGCCGGGACGTTACCGCTATGACGGGGATGGATGCTTTGTGTCATGCGGTGGAAGCGTATACAAATGATAAATATAACAGTGATACAGAGCGGGAATTGTGCAGGAAAGCTGTCAGACTGATCTATGAAAATCTGCTGAAAGTATATGAAAACGGAAGCGATATCGAGGCGAGACAGAAGATGCAGCAGGCGGCGTTTTATGCAGGACGGGCATTTACAAGAGGAGGAGTCGGATATGTTCATGCGATCGGCCATGCGGTCGGCGGATTGTATGGAACGCCTCATGGACTGGCAATGGCGATTTTTCTTCCTTATGTGATGCGGGCATATGGAGACGCGGCATGTAAGAAACTGGCGGAATTAAGTGATGTGTGCAGACTTACGACACCGCAGGAGTCTGACAGTGTGAAGGCGGATGCGTTTATCGGATGGATCGAAGAACTGAAAGTGAAGATGCAGATTCCGCAATATCCGGAGATGATCCGAAAAGCGGATGTGAAGCAGATCGCAAAATGGGCGGAAAAAGAGGCAAATCCGCTTTATCCGACGCCGGAAGTGTGGAACAGACGGGAATTTGAAAGATTTCTCTTAAACGTGTGTGTACAAGGCTCAAGCGAGAAAGACCGGCAGTGTTGTCAGGATAAATAAGAGAGAAAGGATTCTGAAAAGATGATAATCGATACACATGCTCATTATGATGATGAGCAGTTTGATGAGGACCGGGAGGAAATCCTGGGGAAGATGCAGGATGCGGGAATCGGCATGATAATGGATGCAGGTTCTACAATCCTGTCATGGGATAAGATCGTAAAACTGACAGAAGAGTATCCGTTTGTGTACGGGGCGATCGGCGTTCATCCCGACGAAGTCGGAAATCTTGATGAAACTCAGTTTGCAAGGATGGAACGTCTTCTTGATAAAGAAAAGATCAAGGCGGTCGGAGAAATCGGTCTGGATTATTATTGGGATAAGGAAAATCATGATCTTCAAAAAGAATGGTTTATCAGACAGCTCGATCTTGCGCGAAAAAAAGAGAAACCGGTCATTATCCACAGCAGGGAGGCTGCCGCAGATACGATGGAGATTATGAAAGAATATGCGTCGGGACTGCGCGGCGTGATACACTGTTATTCATACTCGGCGGAGATGGCAAAAGAGTATGTGAAAATGGGGTATTATATCGGAATTGGCGGAGTGGTAACTTTTAAGAATGCAAAGAAACTAAAACAGGTCGTTCAGGAGATTCCTTTGGAGTCGATCGTACTGGAAACGGACTGTCCGTACCTTGCGCCTGTTCCATATAGAGGAAAGCGAAACAGTTCGCTTTACCTTCCGTATGTGGCGGAAGAGATCGCGGCCCTAAAAGGCGCAGCAGCAGAAGACGTCGTGTTACAGACGGAGGAAAACGCACGGAAGTTATACGGACTTTAGAGAAAAACGGATTTTAGAGAAAAAGAAAAGGTGCGGGGGAAAAGCCAAAGAATGATAAGCCGCACGGAACTTCTGAAAAAACAGATTTGGGAAGGAAACGTATGAAAGAACCAACGCTTGGCAATCCGCAGAATACGATTGCGGTGCTTCAAAAATATAATTTTATTTTTCAAAAGAAATTCGGACAGAATTTTTGATCGATACACATGTTTTAGATAAGATCATCCGTGCGGCGGAGATCGGGAAAGACGATCTCGTACTTGAGATCGGTCCGGGAATAGGAACGATGACCCAGTATTTGTCATGTGCGGCAGGAAAAGTAATCGCAGTAGAGATCGACAGAGCTTTGATCCCGATTTTCGGAAGATACGTTGACGGCGATGACAATGTACGTGTGATCAACGAAGACGTGCTCAAAGTTGATATCAGAAGTTGGTAGAAGAAGAGAATGAGGGCAGACCGATCAAAGTTGTTGCAAATCTGCCCTATTATATTACTACGCCGATCATTATGGGGTTGTTTGAAAATCATGTTCCGATAAAAAGTATTACGGTCATGGTACAGAAAGAAGTGGCGGATCGGATGCAGGTCGGGCCGGGAACAAAAGACTACGGCGCATTGTCTCTTGCGGTGCAGTATTATGCCAAACCGTATATTGTGGCAAATGTTCCGCCCAACTGTTTTATGCCCAGACCGAAAGTAGGGTCGGCGGTGATACGTTTAGAAAGGCACGAACATCCGCCTGTCGAAGTGCGGGATGAAAGCTGATGTTTCGGGTAATCCGCGCATCTTTTAATCAGCGGAGAAAAACATTGGCGAACGGCTTGAAAAACTCCCCTGAGATTGATTTTTCAAAAGAGGAGATTGAAGGGGCGATAGAAAAACTTGGAAAAGGGGCGAGCGTGAGAGGCGAAGCTTTGACGCTTGCGGAGTTTGCACAGCTTGCGAATCATTTTTGTGATCTGAGAGAAAAATGATTACGTGCTGAATAAAACAGTTCAGCTTGCGCCATTCGGAAAACCGCACTGCGTGCTTATCGTGGCTGCCGCCACAGTTTTCCTCATAACCGGGCGCTCACCTCATCCAGATGCCCGCTCATAAAAACATGCAAGCATGTTTTATGCTTCGCGGACATCTGGATGGCTGAACTGTCTATTCATAAATATTTAATAGACAGTTTATTGTATAATTTCTTTATTTTTAGTATAATAAACAAATATACCAAAATAAAAAGGAGGAAGTTGTATGGCAAAAAATATAGACAGCATATTTTTTGATATTACTCCGAAGATTGAAGAACTTGCTCTTAAGTGCGAGCAGAATAATGCGATCGAGAAGGAATTATACACGAAGTATGAAGTGAAAAGAGGTCTCCGCGACCTGAATGGAAAGGGCGTGCTTGCCGGACTTACGAACATTTCCGATGTGTGCGCATCAAAATCGTAGACGGAAAGTCTGTACCGTGTGAGGGGAATCTGTATTACAGAGGTTATAATATCAAAGATCTTGTCAGAGGATTCCTCGAGGCGGATCACCCGGGATTTGAGGAGACGGCGTACTTGCTTCTGTTCGGCGAACTTCCGAATAAAGCACAGTTGGAAGAGTTTCAGAATATGATCGCAGAGCGCCGTATGCTTCCTCCGAACTTCGTGCGTGACGTCATCATGAAAGCGCCGAGCCGCGATATGATGAACAGCATTACGAGAAGTATCCTGCAGCTTTATTCTTATGACGAGAAAGCGGATGATACGAGTATTCCGAACGTTCTCCGTCAGTGTCTGAACCTCATCAGTCAGTTTCCGATGCTGATGGTATACGGATATCATGCGTATAATTACCGCAGAGGAGAGGATCTCTATATCTATGCGCCGAAAGCGGAACTGTCCACAGCGGAAAATATTTTGATGATGCTCCGCGAGGATCGTAAATATACAAAACTTGAGGCAGAGATCCTGGATATGGCTCTTGTGCTTCACATGGATCACGGCGGCGGAAACAACTCGACTTTTACGACTCACGTTGTCACGTCATCGGGAACGGATACATATTCTACGATCGCGGCTGCGATGGCATCTTTGAAAGGACCGAAGCACGGCGGCGCGAACATCAAAGTGACTCAGATGTTCGAGGATATGAAGTCTGTTTTGACAGACTGGGAAGACGAAGATCAGATCCGGGCATATCTGGAGGCGCTTCTTGATAAAAAAGCGTTCGACAGGAAAGGATTGATCTACGGTATGGGACATGCCGTTTATTCGATCTCCGATCCGCGAGCGGATATATTCAAAGGGTTTGTGAAAAAGCTTGCGAAGGAAAAAGGCCATGAGGCAGAATACGGTCTTTATGAAAAAGTAGAGCACCTTGCGCCTGAGATCATCGGAGAAAAGAGAAAGATGTATAAGGGCGTTAATGCAAACGTCGATTTTTACAGCGGACTTGTCTACAGTATGCTCGATCTTCCGCCGGCATTGTACACACCGATTTTTGCGGCGGCGCGTATTGTAGGATGGAGCGCGCACAGGTTGGAAGAGCTTAAAAATGTGGATAAGATCATACGTCCTGCGTATAAGCCGCTCGCACCATACCGCGATTATATAAAATTAGATGACAGGTAAGGAAGCATCAGTGACATGAGAGACGAGTTCTATTCCCATCAAAGACGGTAATACAGAGATTCATACGATAGAATGGAAACCGGAGGGCGAGGTAAAAGCGGTATTGCAGATCTGCCACGGAATGGTGGAGTATATCAAGCGATATGATGAATTTGCCGAATTTTTATGCGGCAAGGGTTTCTATGTCGTAGGGAATGATCACCTTGGACACGGGAAGTCGGTACAGGCGAAATCAGAATATGGTTTTTTCAGTGAAAAATACGGAAATGCATGCGTTATAGGCGATATTCATACACTTCGGCAGAGGACGATGAAGAAATATCCGAACGTTCCGTATTTTATGCTCGGACACAGTATGGGGTCTTCGCTTTTGCGTCAGTATATTCAGATGTACGGCAAGGGATTGAGCGGGGCGATCATTATGGGCGCGGTTGCCGATCATAAAAAGGCGACGCTTGTGTTCGGGAAGCGCTTATGCAGGCTGATGGCGGCTGTGCGCGGCTGGCATTACAGAAGTCATTTTGTGGATCATTTAGTTGTGGGAAATTTTAATCGAAAATTCAAACCGGCGAGGACAAGAGCGACTGGGTCACAAGTGACAGAGAACATTTGGACGCTTATGTATCCGACCCGCTCTGCTCATTTGTTTTCACGGTAAATGCATATTACAGCATGTTTTCGGGAATGATCAGCATGCAGAGAAAAGAGGGCGTCTATATGATTCCGAAGAATCTGCCGATTTTGTTTGCGGCAGGTTCGGAAGATCCGGTGGGAAACTTCGGAAAAGGCGTTCGTAAAATATATGAAAAATACAGGGCGGCAGGGATAAGAGACGTATCTTTGCAGCTCTATACCGGCGACCGTCACGAGATTTTAAACGAATCAGACCGGGAACAGGTATATGACGATTTATTTGAGTGGCTTGCAGGACATATGGAAAATAAAGTTGTTATGAATAGTAACTTGTATCGCCGCAGAAGCTCGGTGAAATTTGATTGAAGGAGTTATCTGATATGGAATTGACAACGATTCGGGAATTATTTAAAGACAGAGAATCATATCTTGGCAAAAAAGTAACGATAGGAGGCTGGGTTCGCAGTCTCAGAGATTCAAAGACATTTGGTTTCATTGTAGTAAATGACGGTTCTTATTTTGAGCCGCTTCAGATTGTATATCATGATGAGATGGAGAACTTTGCGGAAGTTTCTAAACTGAACGTCGGAGCTGCGATTATTGTGAAAGGAACGCTTGTCGCTACTCCGCAGGCAAAACAGCCGTTTGAGATTCAGGCGGATGAAGTGCAGATCGAGGGAGCGTCGGCTTCGGATTATCCGCTGCAGAAGAAACGTCATACGTTTGAGTATTTGAGAACGATTTCTCATCTGCGTCCGAGAACGAATACATTTCAGGCTGTATTCCGTGTGCGTTCTCTGGCAGCGTATGCGATTCATAAGTTCTTTCAGGAGAGAGGGTTTGTGTATGTACATACGCCGCTGATCACAGGAAGCGACTGTGAAGGCGCGGGCGAGATGTTTCGTGTTACGACTCTTGATATGGATCAGATCCCGAAGAATGAGATGGTACAGTAGATTATACAAAAGATTTCTTCGGAAAAGAGACGAGCCTTACGGTAAGCGGTCAGTTGAACGGAGAGACATATGCGCAGGCGTTTAGAAGTATTTATACATTCGGCCCGACATTCGCGCGGAGAATTCAAACACAACCCGTCATGCGGCAGAGTTTTGGATGATCGAACCGGAGATTGCGTTTGCAGATCTTGAAGACGACATGGATCTGGCAGAGTCTATGCTGAAATATGTCATCAATTATGTTCTTGAAAACGCGCCGGAAGAGATGAATTTCTTTAATTCTTTCGTTGATAAAGGACTTCTGGAGAGACTGAATAATGTTGCGAATTCTGATTTCGCCCGTGTTACTTACACAGAGGCGATCGAGATACTGGAGAAGAACAACGATAAGTTTGAGTATAAGGTTTCCTGGGGATGTGATCTTCAGACAGAGCATGAACGTTATTTGACAGAGCAGGTGTATAAGCGTCCTGTATTTGTTACAGATTACCCGAAAGAAATCAAAGCGTTTTACATGAAACAAAATGATGACGGCAAGACGGTTGCGGCAGTTGATTGTCTTGTTCCGGGTATCGGGGAAATCATCGGAGGAAGTCAGAGAGAAGACGACTATGAGAAACTCCTGGCCCGCATGAACGAGCTTGGTCTTGATGAAAAAGATTATGGCTTTTATCTTGATCTTAGAAAATACGGTTCTACGCGTCATGCAGGTTTCGGATTAGGATTTGAAAGATGCGTGATGTATTTGACGGGAATGTCGAATATCCGTGATGTGATTCCGTTCCCGAGAACAGTAAATAACTGTGAACTGTAATTGCGTTTTGCGGTGTAAGACGTAAAAAAATACATCGAAATAAATATAGAATAAAATTATAAAGTATATCATGAGGGCGCGACAGTTGTGTGGCGTCCTTTTATTGCAATAGCGGCGAGCGAAAGTCCGGGCCTGCCCGGGTTCGTGGCAGCCGGCAGAAACAGCATTGTTGAAAGGGGAGCGGGCGTGAAAGTTTATTCATATAGCAGACGTACATCTCGGAGCGCAGCCGGAGGCGGCTGTATATAGTCAAAGCAGAGGAAGAGAATTGTGGGAGTCATTTGAGAAAATACTTGGGGTATGTGAAGATGAGAGAACCGACCTTCTTCTTATTGCCGGAGATCTTTTCCACAGGCAGCCTCTTGTAAGAGAGCTAAAAGAGGTCAATTATCTTTTTTCAGAACTGACAGCTACTAAAGTTGTGCTCATAGCGGGCAATCATGATCATCTGCAGAAGGATTCTAATTATCGTTCATTTGAGTGGAATGATAATGTATATCCTTTGTTCGGGAAGAAATTGGAATATGTCGATTTTCCGGAATTGGAAACAGCGGTGTATGGACTCAGTTACTATGAACGGGAAATTTGTCAGCCGCTTTATGACGATGTGGCTGCAGCAGGCATTGAAAAGAATGAAATTCTGTTGGCTCACGGAGGTGATGACAGGCATATTCCGTTTGATAAAAAGAAGCTGAGTCGTTCCGGATTTTCATATATCGCCCTGGGACATATTCATAAACCGCAGGCTTTGCAAAAAGATAAGATGATTTATGCGGGAGCGCTTGAACCGATCGACCAAAACGACGTCGGGCAGCATGGATATGTAAAAGGGGAGCTCAAAGACGGAAAAGCGGCGATTCAGTGGATACCGTTTGCGGGGAGAGAGTATATCCACAGTTCTGTCGAAGTAGAAAGAAGCGATACGGAAGGAAGTATAAGAAAAAGGGTAAAGCGACTTATAAATGAGTATGGAAATGAAAATATTTACAAAATTACTCTTGCGGGAAAAAGAGATCCCGATATTGCCTTTGAAGTGAATCATTTGGCGGAGGAAGGATGCGTGTTGGAGATTTTGGACGAGACAATTCCGGCATATGATTTTGAAAAGCTTTATGCAGAGAACAAGGAGACTCTTCTTGGCAGATATATCGAGAAATTTGCAGGTTGTGAAGAGGGAAGTGTTGAGTATTGTGCGCTTTGTGAAGGCGTGGAAGCGCTTTTGACGGGAAACAGGGGATAGAGAAAATGGTAATCAGAGAACTTTATGTTAAAAATTTCGGAAAATTGTCGGAGAAACATTTTTATTTTAGGGATGGAGTACAGGTCATCAGCGGAGAAAATGAGTTTGGAAAGACGACGCTTCATGCGTTTGTGAAAGCGATGCTGTTTGGTTTGGCGCGGGGAAGAGGAAGAGCGGCGGCGAAAGATGATTTACAAAGTATGAGCCGCGCAGCGGCGGCAGGTATGCCGGTGTCATGCGGTTTGACTGCGGAGGGAGACATTTTCGTCTTGAACGTACATTCGGAACAGGGGTTAAAAATTCTAAGTCGGCGGCTCTGATCTGTGAGGATGACGGAGAAGAATTGTCGGTGGAGCATGGGGATTTGGAAATGCTTCTGGGCGGATTGACTGCGGAGTTGTTTGACAGTACGGTTTCGGTCGGACAGTTGAAAAGCAGACCGGGGGAGGCTTTGTCCGATGCGCTGGAAAATTATGCGGCGAATTATTATGAGACGGGGGGAACAGAACTTGATCTAAGCGGCGCAGTGCAGATATTGAGAAGAAAGAAAAAAGACAGATCGGTTCATCCGGGAAGAAGCGGATAAAGAAGAACGGAAAATACAGAAAATGCTTCAGGAATGCGAGTATTTGGAGCAGGATATGGATGAGATCCAAAGAGAGTATGAAGAGAAGAAAACAAGAATGGGAGCTGCTTGAGAAAACGAATAAAAAAGATCAAGGAAAAAGAAAAAGAAGTCTGATCTTAAATAAGAGATCTGATGAAGGGACGAAGGAGAGCAGAAGTAAATATTTTATTGCGGCAGGGCTTGGAGGTCTTTTTACCGGCGCGGCAGGACTTTTATGGAGCAGATTTATGGCGGAACAGTCGGCAGTGCCTTCCGCACCGTTTGCATGGATCGGCGTTTTTGCTTTTGTGATCGGCGTGTGCGCTCTTGCGGCAGGAGGTTATGAAGCGGGAAAAAAATCAGGAAAGCGAAAAAAAGAGGACGCCCGTGATGTGCCTTATAATAATTCCGATAAAGACGACGAGAGAAAGAAGAAACAAAAACAGCAGCTGGAGTGGCAGATAGAGCATCTGCGTTTGGAATGGAAGGAAAAAGAGCTGCGTTGTCAAAATGTGCGGGAGCAATGTGGAGATGTGAAAGAAAGCGACGCCGGAAAAAGGCTGAGAGAGCAAAGAGAGGCGCTTGTAATGGCAGAAGAGATTCTTGTGCGGACTGCAAAGGAAACGTCTGATGTGATTTCGCATAAGATAACGCCCGGGCTTCAGAAATTTTTCGGAAATCACAGACGGAAAATATCGAAGTGTAAATATACAAAAAGGCGCGGGAATTTCGGCATGGAACGGTATGGATCGCATATCTGTGGACCGGTTGAGCGAAGGAACGTTGGAACAGATTTATTTTTCAATAAGAATGGCAGCGTCGGAAATGCTTTTGGAAGAACCGATGCCGGTTATTTTAGATGATGCGTTTGCGTTTTATGACGATAAAAGGTTGAATCTGTCATAAATGGTTGAGCCGGCAGAAAAAGCAGGTTATAATATTAAGTTGTCACAGCAGGGAAGCCAAATTGCTGGAACATTTAGTCTAAATGATAACTAGATCAGATGATCATAAATGAGTGTAAAGAGATAAAAAGGTTATTTCAGAGGTGGAATTTTCATGAAGATAGCATTACCGCGAAAAGTGATGATGATTATAAAAATTTGCAGCTTCACGGCTATGAAGCGTATGCTGTGGGAGGCTGCGTGCGCGATTCGATCCTTGCGCGCAGACCGAAGGACTGGGATATTACAACTTCCGCGCGCCCGGAGGAAGTGAAGAAGCTTTTCAGGCGGACAGTAGATACGGGGATTGAACATGGAACGGTTACCGTGCTGCTTGGAAGAGACGGTTATGAAGTTACGACATACAGAATAGACGGGGCGTATGAAGACAGCCGCCATCCGAAAGAGGTTTTGTTTACAAACCGATTAGAGGAAGATCTGCGCCGCAGAGATTTTACGATCAATGCAATGGCATATAATGATGAAGTGCGCCTTGTAGATGTGTTCGGAGGAATGCAGGATTTAAACCATCATTTGATCCGGTGTGTGGGAGATCCGAGAGAACGTTTTTCGGAAGATGCTCTTCGCATTTTGCGGGCGGTGCGTTTTTCCGCTCAGCTTAATTTCCCGATAGAAGAGGAAACGGCTGAGGCGGTCAGGGAACTTGCCCCTACACTGGAAAATATCAGTGCAGAGCGCATTCAGGCAGAGCTTGTAAAGCTTCTTGTGTCGGCTCATCCGGAACGGATACAAGATGCGTATGAACTTGGGATCACGAGGATCATTCTGCCGGAGTGGGATGCTATGGCGGGAGTGGAGCAGAATACTCCCCATCATAAATATGATGTGGCACAGCACACGCTCCATGCATTAAAGTATGTAAAGCGTGATAAGATACTGCGTCTTACGATGCTGTTTCATGATATGGGAAAACCGGCGAGAAAAACAACGGATGAAAACGGAAGAGATCATTTTAAAGGACATGCGCTGGTGAGCGAAGCGATCGCCAGGGACGTGATGCAGCGTTTAAAATTTGATAATGACACGATTAAAAAAGTGACGCGTCTCGTATGTTTTCATGATTACCGCACAGAGCGACGCCGGCAAACGTGCGCCGAGCAATGAATCGGATCGGCGTTGATCTGTTTCCGTATTATCTGGCAGTGCGCATGGCAGATGCGAAAGCGCAAAGTCTTACAGAAGGCGGGAAAAGATTGAGAATATAGTGGCGATGAGAAAGTTCTATCAGGAAGCGATCATAAAGGATGAATGCGTTACTCTCAGGCAGCTCGCTGTAAGCGGACGGGATCTGATGAATCTTGGCATGAGACCCGGCGTAGAGATAGGAAGGATGTTAAGCGAGCTTTTGGAGTATGTGATAGATAATCCGGAAAAAATGATAAGAAAATATTATGCAACTATGTAAAGAAAAAAATATCTCAAAGGAATAAAACTGTCTAATCGGAAAAAGAAAAGGAAGGTTATAATTGCCCTCTGCCGTTCATACATTAGAGAGAGCTATAATGTAGAAAACAGGGGGCAGTTATGAGAGAAGAATATGAACTGGAAGTTTTGGAAAAGTATGATATAGAAGTGAAAAGCACCCGGCGGATAAGGGGTGCGTTTTTTTGTATAGGCAGCGAGCTAAAGTCCGGGCGTGCCGGAGACTTTGGCGACTGCTTGCAATCCCGTAGTGTTCCTTTTGGCGCGGCGGGTGATTACGATACGAAAGAAAGGCCGATGCTGCTCAAAGAGACAAAACTGTCAGAGCGGCGCGCCCTTTTTTATATGACGCTCTAAGTGAAATAGAAAGATGTGGAAATGTAAAAGTTGACACACCTGTCTTTACGAAAGAAGGCGAACTTCGAGCCGCTTCCCGGGAAGGAGCTTTTTATATGCTGAAAAAATGGTATCAGGGAAGAGAGTGCGACGTTCGTCAGGAACAGGACGTTGTACGGGCGGCGGCAAAACTTGCCGTTTTGCATAAAGATATGGAAAAACTGGCTGTAAAAATCCGGCCCGGAGCGGATGTACAGGGAAAAAATCCGGTGGAAGAGGTGCGAAGATATAACAGGGAATTAAAAAAGATCCGTTCATTTATTCGTTCCAGACCTGTTAAAAATGATTTTGAAATTTTGTTTTTGGAAAATTTTGAAAAAATGTACCGTACGGCGGACGATATTCTCGCCAGGATGGAAACTTCCGGCTGCAGAAAGCTTTTTGAAGAGAGCGTATCAAAAGGGAGCGTCGTACACGGAGATTATAATTATCATAATCTGATCATGCTCAGAGACGATATTGCCGTAACTGATTTTGAACATATGCATACGGATATACAGATAAAAGATTTCTGTTATTTTTTAAGAAAAGCAATGGAAAAAAATCAATGGAAACAAAAAACAGGACAAAAAATATTGGAAGCATATGAAGAAGTACGTCCTTTGTCGGAAAGGGAGAAAGAGTTTGCGGCGCTGAGTCTTGCATATCCCGGAAAGTTTAAAAAGATCGCGGGCAGCTATTACCGGTCGAATAAGGCGCACCTCTCGGAAAAGAATGTAGAAAAGCTACAGATATGCATCCGTCAGACAGAAGAGAAATATGAGTTCCTTAGTCGGATATTTCCTTTGAATTTATAAATAATTGTTGTATAATAAAACATATCGGGCATATAGGGCGGATATAAAATTTATATTAGTTTAGGAGGTAGAAATATGGACTACAAGGCGAGGTATGAAGAATGGATTTCTAATTCATACTTTGATGAAGATACGAGAGCGGAGCTTGAAAGTATCAAAGAGGATGAAAATGAAATAAAGGAACGATTTTACATGGATCTGGAGTTCGGTACTGCAGGACTGAGAGGCATCATCGGCGCGGGAACAAACCGTATGAATATTTATACAGTACGCAAAGCTACACAGGGACTGGCAAACTATATCATGAAAAACGACGGTCAGGGAAAAGGCGTTGCGATTGCGTATGATTCCCGTCATATGTCCACGGAATTTGCCAAAGAGGCTGCATGTTGTCTGGCTGCAAACGGGATCAAAGCATATATATTTGAATCGCTGCGCCCGACGCCGGAGTTATCTTATGCGGTGAGAAAACTCGGATGTATCGCAGGCATCAATATTACGGCAAGCCATAATCCGCCGGAGTATAACGGCTATAAAGTATACTGGGAAGACGGCGCGCAGATCACGCCTCCGCACGATAAAGGAATTATGGACGAAGTGAAGGCTGTGGAAGATTACACAACAATGAAGACGATGACGGAAGAGGATGCGAAAGCGGCCGGACTTTACGAAGTGATCGGCGCGGAAGTTGACGATGCTTATATTGCGGAACTGAAAAAGCAGGTGCTTCATAAAGATGCGATCGAAGCAGCGGGCAAAGATCTTAAGATCGTGTATACGCCGCTTCACGGAACGGGAAACATTCCGGCTCGCCGTATTTTGAAAGAGCTTGGTTTTGAGAACGTATATGTCGTAAAAGAACAGGAACTGCCGGACGGAGACTTCCCGACAGTTTCCTATCCGAACCCGGAAGCCGAAGAGGCGTTTGAACTCGGATTAAAACTGGCGAAAGAGATCGATGCGGATATCGTTCTTGCGACAGATCCGGATGCGGACAGGCTCGGCGTGCGTGTGAAAGATAAAGACGGAGTATATCATGATCTGACCGGAAATATGTCGGGATGCCTTCTTGCGGATTACGAGATCGGACAGAGAAAAGAATTAAAAGGTCTGCCTGAAGACGGATATCTTATCAAGACGATCGTGACTTCCAATATGGCGGATGCGATCGCAGAGCATTATAATGTCGGATTGATCGAGTGTCTGACAGGATTTAAGTATATCGGACAGCAGATTCTCGGATTCGAGACAAAAGGAAAAGGAGAGTATCTGTTTGGATTTGAGGAAAGTTACGGATGTCTGATCGGAACACATGCAAGAGATAAAGATGCGATCGTCGCTACGATGGCTCTGTGTGAAGCTGCCGCATATTACCGCACAAAAGGGATGACGTTGTGGGATGCGATGATCGAGATGTATGAGCGTTACGGATATTACAAAGACGACATCCAGTCTATCACAATGAAAGGAATCGAAGGACTCGAGAAGATTCGTCAGATCCTTGCCACATTAAGAAGCGAGCCTCCGAAAGAAATCGCAGGATATAAAGTACTTAAAGTGAGAGATTATCAGGCGGATACGATTCGGGATATGGAGACCGGAGAAGTTACGGCTACAGGACTTCCGAATTCAAATGTACTTTACTATGAGCTGCCTGACGGAGCGTGGGTATGCGTAAGACCTTCGGGAACAGAGCCAAAAGTGAAATTCTACTACGGCGTGAAAGGTACTTCTCTGACAGATGCGGATGTAAAATCCGACGAAATGGGAAAAGCCATAATGGAAATGGTGAAAAATCTTGACAAAGCTGTGTAAACCCGATATAACAATATTTAAAGGTGGAAATCCGTGTGCGTTCGGAATCTTCCCCTTTAAAATGAATAACATGTATTGTGGTACAATTAAGAGGAGGATTTACCTATGAACAAGACAGAATTGATTACAGCAATCGCAGAGAGCGCTGACATTTCAAAAAAGATTCTGAAAAGCGCTGAAAGCTTTTGTTGATGTTGTTACCGAAGAACTTAAAAAAGGCGAGAAGGTTCAGCTTGTAGGCTTTGGTACATTTGAAGTGAGTGAAAGAGCTGCAAGAGAGGGAAGAAACCCGCAGACAGGAAAGACAATGAAGATCGAGGCTTGCAAAGCTCCGAAATTTAAAGCAGGAAAAGCTCTTAAAGACGCTATCAATTAATCAATTCGTTTGAACGGGCAGATAAAAAGGCACTTACGGTATCATCGTAAGTGCTTGTTGCTTCTGTTTTTACTGAAAACAGAGGCGGGTCCGGACATTATTGAAGGAGAGAAAAATGCGGCTTGATAAATTTTTAAAAGTATCCCGCCTTATTAAGAGGCGGACTGTAGCAAATGAAGCATGTGATGCAGGGCGCGTTTCCGTCAACGGAAAACCGGCAAAAGCATCTGTGCAGGTAAAACCGGGCGATGTGATAGAGATCCATTTCGGAACAAGAGAAGTGAAAGCGGAAGTGCTGAAGCTGGAAGATACGACGAAGAAGGAAAAAGCAGAGGAATTGTTCCGGTATTTGTAGAGAAAGAGAAAAGAAAAGCATAAATGAAAACAACCTCTCATATATATAACCATGCTGTAAAAAGTTCGGAGGCGGGAGGGAGTTTTCATGGAAGAACAGCGTATTGCGAAGGCGCATAAATTAGTTGTAAATAACAGAAAGACGAGTACGGTGACAGGGGTGCTTGACGTACTGTCTTTTGATCTAAACGAGATACTTCTTGAAACAGAGCAGGGGATGCTCATGGTGAAAGGCACGGATCTTCATGTCAACAGACTGACGTAGGAAAAGGCGAGGTAGATCTGTCGGGCAATATTGACAGTATTGCTTATTCAAGCGTAACGCCGCAGGCGAAACAGGGGGACAGCTTTCTGACGAAGCTGTTTAAGTAGGATATGATACCCGGGATCGGAGCAGAAGCCGGAATCTTTCTGTATGCGGCGCTGGCGGGAGTCGAAGCGGCGGCAGCTTATCATGTACTTGTTTGTTTTCGGAAGCTTGTTCCTCACAGCGGCTGGGCGGTCAGTCTGGAGGATTTTATTTACTGGCTTGCTGCGAGCATCTATATTTTTCGGAAATGTATGACACAACATACGGGAGCATCCGCTGGTTTTTTGTGTTTGGGATGCTGTGCGGAGCGGCGGCAGGGCATGCGGGGATCAGAAAGATTGTGAAACTATGTGCCGAAAGATGCGGAAAAAAGGAAAAAACGGAAAAATCGTGCAGAAAAGCAAGGAAAGAAAATAGAAAATAAGTCTTGAAATGAGTCAGAAAAGAAGATACAATATTACTTAACACTGGGGAGTGTAAAGAAAGATGAACAGGGTGAGATAAATGAACGGCAAGAAGAAAAGAACGGCGGACAGAAGGAATGCCGGACGCAGAAGATCGGCACATCTGCACAGTTATAAGAAAAGCGTTTTGATGATTTGTACGGTTCTTGTGTTTTTATCAGGCGTACTTGCGGTGGGCGCGGTAAAGCTTTATGCAAAGAACAACGCGTATAAGGCTCAGGAAGAGGAACTGGCGGCGCAGATCAAAGAGGAAGAGAAGCGCTCGGAAGAAGTGAAAGAATACGAAAAGTATGTTCAGACAGACGAGTATATAAAAGAGACGGCAGAAGATAAATTAGGACTTGTGAATCCGAATGAGATTATTTTTAAACCGTCGAATAAAAATAAATAAGACGAAAAACAAACAGAGCAAAAAGCCAGACAGGCATGTACGAAAGATAACTCCGGGGAAGATTCCCGGAGTTTTTTATTGACGGCGGCGAGTTGAAGTCCGGGCCTGTTCAAGACATTGACGGCTGTCTGTAATTCCGGAATATGACTCTTGGCATTTTCGGTGATGCCGCTTAAGAAAATACCGTGTTACATTAAGACGGGAAGTCAGATTGTAAGAAAGGGGATATACAATGAAAGAAGGACAGGCTTTGCAGGGAAGTCCTTATGTAGAACAGATTGAAAAATATGCAAGTTCGCTCAAACAGCTTTCCCATACATTTTTAGAGTTAGAGGCACACAAAGAAGAGTTTTCGGGAGCCGATATTGACGGGATGTTTGACCGGGTGAAAGAAAGGGTCTGCAAAAAATGTGAAAAGAACGCGTGGTGCTGGGGAGAGAACTTTGTTCATACGTACCAGATGGGATATGACGTGCTCTCGGCGGTCGATCATTATGGAAATGAATTAAACGTAGAGACAAAGAGAAAACTGATGCAAAGATGCGAGAAAGCTCCGAGATTTTTGCGGGAGATGCTGGAAGGTTTCAGGGATGCGAGACAAACGATCATATGGACAAACCGTCTGGCGCGAAGCAGGGAAGGGTGTGCGTTTCAGATGGATCTTTTTGCCGATATTATGAAACAGACAGTGCGGGAATTGGAAAAAAGTATTTTTACGGATGAGCGCATGGAAAAGAGGATAGCAGGGGCGCTTAGAAAATGTGGAATGCGAGTTTTGTATACATATTTGTTCTTAAATGGCGAAGGAAAGTTTGAAGTACATGTGACAGTACGAAGTACAGGCAAAGAGAAAGGGACGGCAAAAGAAGTCGTTCAGGCCGTATCAGAAGCAGCGGGAAGACGTTTTGTCCTTGCACATGGAAGTCCGCAGGTAGTCGGATTCCGTTATATGACGATCGTATGCAGAGAGGGACCGTCGTACTATACGCTGTCAGGTACTGCCAAGATCGGGAAAGGATGTGCGAAAATATCGGGAGATAATTTTACACTCATGGAACTGCCGGGAGGAAAGAAGGCGGCGGCTCTTTCTGACGGGATGGGCGCAGGTGAGACGGCATGTAAGGAGAGCACGCTTGTGATCGAGCTTTTGGAAGAATTGCTTGCCGCGGGATTCCCGGAAAAAGCCGCCGTTCAGATGATCAATACAACGCTGGCGACAGGGCGGGAGGAGATTCATTATTCGACTGTGGATCTCAGTGTGTTTGATCTGTATTCGGGAGAATGCGAGATCGTAAAAGCAGGAGCTTCCTCGACATTTATTAAGAAAAAAGACTGTGTGGAGCATCTAAGTTCTACGAGTCTGCCGATCGGGGTTGTCCATCATATAGAGATTGATTCTGTCAGGAGAAAACTTGAGGACGGAGACTTTGTGATCATGGTTACGGACGGGATTCTTGACGCCCTTCCGGTAGGAGAGCAGGATATATTGCTTGAAACGATCATTCAGGGAAGCGCTATAGTCAATCCGAAAGAAATGGCGCATCATATCCTGGAACAGGTCCTGGCGTGGACAGCAGAGAGCCTGCCGATGATATGACGGTGATCGTTGTGGGAATGTGGGAAATATGTGACAGGAATACTTTACAGGCGCGGATGGATTCGGTATAGTATGCGTATAGTGAAAAGCTGTGTATTGCGCGGCGCTTCATACATAAAAACACGGATTTGGTATAGTATACTTATGATGGAAAAAGCAGGAAGAGAAACAGAAAAATTAATAGAGGAATTGATCGTACAATTTCATATGATCGAACATGGAGATGTTGTGATAGCAGGCGTATCGGGCGGAGCGGATTCGGTATGCCTGCTTTTGACGCTCTGCAGTTTGCGGGAAAAGTTCGGTTTCGAGGTAAAAGTGTGCCATGTGAACCACTGCCTGCGCGGAGCGGCTGCGGATGCGGACGAGGAGTATGTAAAGAAGCTTTGCGGCGAACTTGGAGTGGAGTGTCGTGTTTTCCGAAAAGAAGTGGAATTAATCGCTGAAAAACGGAAACAATCTTGTGAGGAAGCGGGAAGGGAAGTACGAAGAGAAGCATTTGAACAAATGTGTGCCGAAAACGGAGGAACGAAGATCGCAACCGCGCATCACAGAGACGATCAGGCGGAGACGGTTCTGCTTAATATAGCAAGAGGAACAGGAATACGCGGCCTTTGCGGGATCGTGCCTGTCAGGGACAACCGGATCAGACCGCTTCTTTCACTTACAAGAGACAGAATCGAGTCTTATCTGCGGGAGAGAGGAATCGTCTGGCGCGTCGACGCAACGAATGAGGAGGACGATTATACACGCAACCGGATCCGGCATAAAGTGCTGCCGGTATTGGAAAACGAAGTAAACGATCAGACGGTGAAACATCTGGAATCGTTATCCCGTCAGGCGGAAGAAATATGTGAATATCTCGATTACAGCGTGCGGCAGTTGTGGAAAACCTGCGTCAGCGTGAGAAAAAAGGACCAAGAACAGAAGGAATCGCCGATAGAACTTGTCATAGAAAAAGAGAGCTTTTTCAAAGTTTTCCGGCAGTGAGAAAACTGCTTCTGCAAAAATGTATCGGTAAAGTGCGCGGAGGACAGAAAGATCTGACGTCTGCCCACCTTCAGTCGGTTTCGGAATTGTTTGACCGGCAGGTGGGAAAACAGATCGATCTGCCGGGAGGCGTTGCGGCGAAGAGGACATATGACGGATAGAGATCATAAGGCAAACACAAAGCAGGGCGGAAACGGGAAAAGCGGCGCCGGAGTCAGACGCCGCCGGAAAGTTGGAACTGCGTTTTGTGGAAAACGGAGACATTTTGCAGGCAGAAGAAATCCCGCAAAAAGTTACACGAAATGGATTGATTATGATATAATTAAATGCGGTCTTTGCGTACGGACAAGGCAGAGCGGCGATTATCTCGTGATCGATGATCAGGGGAGACGTCAGAAACTGAAAGCATGGTTTATCAACGAGAAGATCCCGAAGGAAGAAAGAGACAGGATGCTTCTTGTCGCAGACGGAAGCCATATTGTGTGGATACCGGGATACAGGATGAGCAGAGCGTACAAAGTGACAGAAAAGACAAAAAATATTGTTGAGATAAAGATTACGGAGGAAGAAAAAGATGGCAGAAACGATCAGAGAGATGATTTCGGAAGAGAAGTTGACGAGAGGATCAGGGAACTCGGAAGACAGATCAGTGAAGATTACGCAGGAAAACAAATTCATTTGATCTGTGTGTTAAAGGGCGGCGTATTTTTTATGTGTGAGCTGGCTAAGCGGATTACCGTGCCGGTTTCTATGGATTTATGTGTGTCGGAAGTTACGGAGACGGAACGGCTTCGAGCGGAGTTGTTCGTATAGCGAAAGATCTGGATGAGTCGATCGAGAATAAAGAAGTGCTTATTGTGGAAGATATCATTGATTCCGGGAATACACTGTATTACCTGATCGATGTGCTGAAAAAGAGAAATCCGGCAAGTATGCGCCTGTGTACGCTTTTGGATAAGCCGGACCGCAGAGTGAAAGATGTAAAGGTTGATTACTGCGGATTTGAGATCCCGGATGAATTTGTTGTGGGATATGGGCTTGATTACGCCCAAAAATATAGAAACCTTCCGTATATCGGCGTAGTGGAAGGCGTGGAATAATCAGGAGGATCAGTTTTGGATAATAACAGAAATTACAGAAGTGTGAATGGATTTACGATCATTATATTTATGGTGATCGTTTTTGGCGCGCTCTGGATGGCAAACCGGATGCAGATGCATCGACAGGAGATGACATACACAGAGTTTGTTAAGCAGGTTGAGGCAGAAAATGTAACAGAAGTATATATCGATCAGAATAAGGCAGTTCCGACAGGTACGGTAGTGTTTGCTCTGAAAGATACAGATGAGAACCGTTCGGTCAATGTGTCGAATGTGGAAAAAGTAGAGAAACTGCTTGATAAAAACGAAGTTTTATATCAGGTATCCGCAATTCCGGAAACGTCGATGCTTTCTTCCGTTCTTCTTCCGACCGTGATCACGCTTGGCGGGATCATGCTGCTTTTCTTTCTTATGAACCGTCAGGGAAACGGGGCGAATGCAAAAGCGATGAACTTCGGAAAAAGCCGCGCCGCATGACAAATCATGACGAGATAAAGGTGACGTTTGCAAATGTAGCGGGACTACAGGAAGAGAAAGAAGAACTTGCGGAGATCGTCGATTTTTTGAAAGCGCCGAAAAAATATGTGCAGGTAGGCGCTCGTATTCCGAAAGGCGTTTTGTTGGAAGGACCTCCGGGAACAGGAAAAACACTTCTTGCAAAAGCTGTTGCAGGAGAGGCGGGAGTGCCGTTTTTCAGTATTTCGGGTTCGGATTTTGTGGAAATGTTCGTAGGTGTCGGCGCATCTCGCGTGCGTGACCTTTTTCAGGATGCGAAGAAAAATGCTCCGTGTATTATTTTTATTGATGAGATCGACGCTGTGGCAAGACGAAGAGGCAGCGGACTTGGCGGCGGTCATGATGAAAGAGAGCAGACGTTGAATCAGCTTCTCGTTGAGATGGACGGATTCGGCGTCAACGAGGGAATTATCGTGATGGCTGCGACGAACAGAAAAGATATCCTTGACCCGGCAATATTAAGACCGGGACGTTCGACAGAAACGTACTTGTAGGCCGGCCGGATGTCGGCGGCAGAGAGGAGATCCTGAAAGTCATGCGAAAAACAAACCGTTGGCGGAAGATGTGGATCTGAAACAGATCGCTCAGACGACGGCAGGATTTACAGGGGCGGATCTTGAAAACCTGCTGAATGAAGCTGCGATCATAGCTGCAAAGGATAACAGAATGTTTATCCAACAGAAAGATATCCGTCATGCGTTTGTAAAAGTAGGCATCGGAGCGGAGAAAAAGAGCCGCATCGTATCTGAAAAAGAGAGAAAGATTACGGCTTACCATGAGGCGGGACATGCGATTTTGTTCCACGTTCTTCCGGATGTAGGACCTGTATACAGTGTGTCTATCATTCCGACCGGCGGGGCAGGGGATATACGATGCCTCTTCCGGAGAAAGACGAAATGTTTAATACAAAAGCAGATGCTTCAGGAAATTACGGTTTCCTTAGGCGGTCGTGTAGCTGAAGAAGAAATATTTGACGATATTACGACAGGCGCTTCGCAGGATATCAAACAGGCGACTGCGATCGCAAAATCAATGATTACAAAGTTTGGTATGTCCGAACGCCTCGGATTGATCAACTACGACAATGACAGTGACGAAGTGTTTATCGGACGCGACTTCGGGCATACGTCAAGAGGATACGGAGAAAAGATCGCGGGAACGATCGACGAGGAAGTAAAACGTATTATTGACGAATGCTATGCCAAAGCCCGTTCTATTCTTGAAGAATACCATGATGTTCTTGAGGCGTGCGCAAAACTTCTGCTTGAAAAAGAGAAGATCACACGAAGCGAGTTTGAGGCATTGTTTGAGGACGGAGTGTCGTAGGAGGGGTAATATATGAACAGAGAGGCACTATTCTGTGACGGTACGCAGGATTATGTCATCCCTGCAGAACCGAAGGAAAACGAAAAGATCAAGATTCGGTTTCGCACGGCTCACAACGATGTGGAAGAAGTCCATATTTTGACCGGCAATTCGTCGTATCCGATGTGGAAGATTGTTTCGGAAGGCGAATTCGATTTCTATGAGATAGAATGGCAGCTAAGTGATGTTCCGTTCAGTTATCTGTTTGAAGTAAAAAGCGGAGATCAGATATGTTATTTCAGCAGGTGCGGCGTTTCCGATCAGAGAGAAGATTTTTATGCGTTTATGATCGTTCCGGGATTTTCTACTCCCGAGTGGGCAAAAGGCGCGGTTATGTATCAGATTTGTGGATCGGTTTTGTAACGGCGATCCGACAAATGACGTGGAGGACGGGGAATATATTTATATCGGCGCTCCGAGCGTAAAGATCAAAGACTGGAGTAAAGTTCCGGCGGCGATGGATATCCGTAATTTTTACGGAGGAGATCTTCAGGGCGTCATGGATAACTGGATTATCTTCAGGATCTCGGCGTGAGTTGATTATTTAA
>ENA-OQJH01000320-OQJH01000320.1-human-gut-metagenome-genome-assembly--contig:-NODE-320-length-27524-cov-1.814140_pt1 | contig 27524 bp, 28 predicted proteins | sample MGYA00242597_ERZ504763 | MGnify/ENA primary metagenome ERZ504763 (study PRJEB26092, sample SAMD00036359) | human gut metagenome | host: Homo sapiens | study: EMG produced TPA metagenomics assembly of...
TTTTCTTTTGCCATAATCATTCTTGTTAAAGGTTACGGCGCAAAGATATGGCGGCTAACAAACTTATGTCAAGCGGAAATAGAATGGTTACCCACTTAATGTATTTTAGTCCTTCAAAGTAACCCTACTTTGGAAGAAAAATGTATTATTTCCTATTTTTTAGTGTCAGTCCAGCATAATAAAGCCTGCCCAGTAGAAAGGTTCAGGATAAGTTTGACGTATGAATGCTTTTGCATCTTCAAAAGCCTTTCTCTTATTCCAGCCGTTTTCTGTCAGATTTCTGTAAAAATGCACCATAAATTCTTTGGTAGTCCAATCACTCACTCCCCATAAACTCATCACTAAGTTTGTACACCGGCCTTCTTAAAAGCACGCTGTAGGCCAAAAACTCCTTCAGAATTGATACTACCTAATCCTGTGTCACAAGCAGATAGTACGACTAAATCCGCACCTTTCAAATTCAGACGGGAAATATCATCTGCCGTCATAATGCCATCTAAAACACCTTCCGGTAGCATGGTTCCCTTCCACCCTGCATTACCACCGGACATGATCACACCGGATAACAACATTGCATTCTGATATCCTGCCAACCTTGATACATTCTCCGCATCCGTCGGAGTATAGTAGAAGCCATGTGTAGCCAAATGAATAATTTGAGGTGCCTGCCCATCCAAATGAAAGAAAGATTCCTCAGTACCCTGAGTTCCAGTATAAATAGTCGCATCTATCCGGCAGTCTCCCAGCAAATCAGCAATACTATTTACCTCCTCTTGGGTCATAGGAAGATAGCGATAAACAGAATCACTGACCATGGCTCCACCACGCAATGCAAAAAGTCGGGATATATCATATTTCTTACTTTCCGCATCCATAACGGACAAATCGACATCATAATATAACCCTCCGTACAAAACCGCACTTGTATGTCCAGTTTGTTGTAATTCTTGCCTGCAGATTTCTCTGGTAGAAGACAATCGTATAAAATGATACTGATCTCCCAATATAGAATCAGAGGTAACAGCAACAGATTCAAGAGATAGCTGATGTAAAGTACCAGCCGGAACATAATAAACGATCTCACCCAGGTGAATATAATGAGACAGTGATTCCCAACAAAGCTTCAACAAAGATTGAGAATAAGGGAAATGATAAAGACGGTCTGTTATATTATTTACAGTGTTATATAATGAGTCCAATTGATTCTGATTAAAAAGCGGAACCAATAAGGGATATTCCCACTCTTTCCTTAAAACATAAGCTGCATAACAATGAACGGAATCTAATTTAAAATCCGTAAAGTCAATGGCAACCTCACCTTCTTTCAAAGCATTTTTATATCCTTATATTGCGTATTCAAGAACTGAGTATAGTTTCCATAAAAAGAGCACTTGCTTGCCAACTGTTTATCAATCTGATCAATCTGAGAATAAGTTCATTGGCATTCTCTGTCCCCTTACCTGTAGCTCGCTCTACTTCGGTCAATCGACTTTGTAACAGTAGCATTTTATTATACAGTGCCAAGTCTTCTTCCGTGCCACTCTGCCGTAGTAAATTCCTCATAGACCTTTCAGACTCCAATAACAATCCTTTCGAAAAGACCAATGCATTATATGCATCGCAGGCAAAAGGCTCCTGCTTTACTCCTATTTTTACAGCATAAGCAGTCATATTCCATAATATATCAGAAAGATCATTCCAGTATTTAGTTCTGGCGTTCGTTGGCAAATATCTTAATTGCTTTTTAATAAGCTCTTTCAATAAAATTGCAGCCTGCCTGTAATCTTTGCATCCAACTTGCTTTTCATTGGTGAATCCTTCAATGTTGGCTAAATAGTAAAGTGAATTTGCATACTCCATAGACTGATCTCCATATTTAGATTTACACAAAACTGAATAATGGGAATAATTCTTTTTAGCGACAGCAAAATCTTTTTTTATGATACCAACAATTGGCCATAGCCAGCAAAATATGCATTCTGCTATTACTATCTTCCGGATAACGGACAGACAGCAGACTGTCTGCATATTTATAATCAGCTATTGCCAAGCCGTATTCATCAAAGTTTGCATATAATAAACCTCTCTGTACATAATGACCGGCAACCGTTTCCATAGACACCGACTTCAGCTGATGACTCAGGAATAAGGAATCCATACAGCAAAAAGCACTATCCTTTAATCCCATTTTCTGATAAATATATGCACGGTTCCGGTAAGGAGAATAACGATTAGCTGACGCAAGACCAAACTCTGAAGCATAACAAGACAAACAACAGGTGTTATATTTTAATGCGTCATCATATTTTTTCTGTGCTATCTTCAGATCGCACAAGCGTAAACTGGTAATAAATAACTGGCTATTTCTTACCTCTTCCTGCAAATTGGGAATCAGACTTAAATTCTTTAAATAAAATGATTCTGCTAGTGCATCATTTCCCCACAAATTTTGTGCATTGTCCCCTCTTTCATAATTCAGTTCCATCTGAATATTGACATCGCCAACATTTGACATTAAAGAATCTAGCCTAAGTGACAATTGCAGATATTCCTCCCACTCTCCAAGCTCCTTCAATACACCACTTTGTCCTTTCAAGGCATCAGTCCACATAAGTGTATCAGGTATCTGCCGGGCAATGTTCACCACCTCGTTATACCTTTTCATAGCCTCATCAGCCGAATAGAATCTTTTTTCTATCTCAGCCATTTGCTTTAATACGGACATCTCATCTCCCTTATCAGAAATCTCCTGAAAAGATTTACGTGCTTCTATAAAACATCGGTATGCTTCTTTATTCTTATTCTGCAGTTTAAGAACACAACCTTCAAAGTACCAGCTCAGTCCTATTTTCTGTATGCTTTTTATGCGCATCTCGCCTGTAGCAAACGTCAAACCTTGATGCAATACACTTCTCGCCTTTTCATAATCACGCTTTAATATCAGCTCCAAAGCACGTGAGTAGTAAGTCGAGTCCGGCTGCGTTTCGGTATACTGCCGGGCATTTACTCCGACAGTCGCCATTATGAATAATATATAAGTCACCCAACGTCTCATCTTAGCATCTTTTATCTAAGCAACATCCATAATGAATCCGCCTTATCGCGATAATCGCCTTCTTGTAATCTATACTGTTCTAACGATTCACGGACTTCATTATATTTTTTTTGCCCAATTAATGATTGAATACGTAACCACTCTAACTGATAAAGAACAATAGAGTCGCATTCATGTATATAAACATCTTCCTCTGTCTTTATCTTTTTAGCTAGTACCAGAGAGTCTTCACTCCTATATACAATTCTCAAAGAATCTACTAAAATCAAAGCTTCATCATATTGGCTATCATTCAATAACTTCACGACATTCTGAGTATGTGTTCCTCCCCGTTGGTACATTCCCAAGTCTGATGGGATAGACACAGGATAGACAAATGATCATCTCCTACATGAAAAAAAGAAAACAGCCAATACTAAACAAGCAGCCAAAACAGATACGATTCTTCCAATCTTGTAAACCTGGTTTCGCTTGGACCGTACTACATCCAGTGCTACCAAATGCTCTTTCATTGCACGTGTTTCAACTGCATCTATTATATCTTTCATCAATTCTACACGCTGGCGTAAAGCATCATCTCCTGCCAATATATTCTCAAAGGCATTCTTCTCACGCTCCGTCATCTCTCCACGTAGGTAGCGATCTATTTTATTTAAAGTTTCCTCTTTCATGTAGATAAGGTTTCAAGTTATACATATTAAACTTTTCTTCAATACGCTTTTGCAATTGTTCCATACATTTATATTTCCGTGTTTTCAATGCATCCTTACTTGTATAATTATCTGACATCTCCATGATTTCATCGTAATTCTTTTGCTCGTAATAGAAAAGTGAAATAATCTTGTAGCAAGAATCAGGCAGGTTCTTTACACATTCTGAAACAATTTTCGATTTCAAATCTTCCGTATGAGTAGTAACGTCTGCCTCACTCATCTTACTATTCAAAAGCTGTTCCATATCCCGTGCACTTACTTCTTTTTTTCTGAGATATTGGTTATAATCATTTTTGGTGATATCTATCAGATATGTCCGCAAACTGCATTTTAACAGATTTATCTCTCCAGCAGCATTTCTCTTGTAAATTTGATTATTTTGTACAAAAATAGAACAACGCCGGATCTCTTTCCAAAGTTTCACAAATGACTCCTGAAAAAAATCATCTTCCAGATTTTCTTCCTGAAACAGCTTCTTATAAGTTTTACGAAAATAATCTCTACAGTAAGTATGAAAATGATTAATCACTTTCATGTTTTCTTTTTGAATTTCCAGGATGTAAATTCATCCGTATATGATTTAATCCCCACATCAACTATTTTCCTCCAAATACATTAAAGACTTTATATCCGGATTGCCCAGTCAACACAGGAGTCTGCGGCAAACCTCTCCGATTCTCATCCATAAATGATTTTATTAATTGGATTAATTGATCATTAGACAGTCGACCCAATGATTCTTTATATTTATACAAGCCATAACTCAATTTTCCATATCCATCCGGTAATTCTGTATTAGACTGATAATTCTTGCAAGCACTCAGCGTCAGCCAATACTCCGGAGTCTTTTCTTTTTTGACGACAAGAGCAGGATCAATGGGAATCACAAACTTCCTCTCCGTACCTCTTACACACTCCTTGCTTATATCTCTCGAAGAATCTCCACTATGGCATGCATCTACTGCTAGCAACAGATGTCCCGACGTTCCTATTCTATTATGTATATTTGTCAATAGCAAGCCGATCTCATCATCTACCAGATGTTTCTCTCCACGATCTTTATTACTATATTGCAAATATCCGTCATAAGGAATCCAAGCCTCATCCAAACCATCCTCTTCATCTCCGTCTATATCCGTCATTCGTTGCCCATGTCCGGAGAAATGAATATAGACAATATCACCAGCTAAACATCGTTTTGCCAGTTTTTGAAATTCAGAGACTATTTGTTTCTTGGTAGCTTGCTTATTCACCAACGTCTTTACATCATTATATTTATAGTATTTCAGCATTTCCACGATAATAGGGACATCCTTATCACCATGAACAGCAGACCAGCTAGTATCTTCATATTCACCTAATCCTATTACTAATGCTCTTTTATTCTGCGCTTGCAAAGACAGAAAGAAAAACATACTGAACATCCCTATTAATATTTTCAGCTTCATGTTCCAAACGATTCCTGACTTAATTCATATCCCAACCTTTACTTTTAAAAACTGCTTTGCAGGAAGAACAAAAATCGTCTAACTGAGAAAATCGATTCTGACCTTCCGCATCATGCATTATGCAATGTTCCGCTTTACAATGAGGCAAACCTTCTACATGTCCTAGTTCATGTAACATTAACTTCCTCAAATGCTCTGTACGTTTTGATGGGATACGGAGTCGATAAGTGGATATTACAGCAGCCCTTTTATTCAAATAGCTTAATCCCATCACTCCCCAATTCTCATGTTCTTTGTATTTCAGACTAATATCCTTTGTCGTCATTCCTAAGACCATATCATTATTCAGTTGTAAAGTCATCATTGTATTCAATAACTTAGCTGCCAGATATCTGTTTCTTGGTACATAATAAGCAGAATCAGGCAAAGATATTCGTCCTTCAAAATGTACCGAAGAGTATACTTTTCGAAGTTCCTTAATCATTTGGCTTCCTAGATTAGAAGGGAAATCACCGAAAAAATAAACATGAATAGTTCTTGTTTTATTCTCCTGTTTTGATTTCGCCTGGCTAACAACTGTTTTATCAGTTTTCACTACATCATGATTAGCATTACCTCCACAAGATGCAAATAATGCCACACAAAAGGACATACTTAGAAATATTTTTTTCATCATTTATATTTTTCAATTTTCATTACTAGCTTTTCTTAAAGCTTCTCTAGCCCATTCCAGCCTAGTTTTACCTTTATCTCTGGCATCTTTCGCCCACCGTGTACGTGTTTTGGCCTTATCTATAGCATCATTTGCCCATCTCTGATAGGTAGCTACTTTATCCAAATCCCCTTTACCTGCATAATATTCAGCATCCTTCAGGTACTTTTGTGCCTGGTTATTATAATACTCAGCATCTCGTTCATAACCTTCCGCCTGATTAAAATAATATTTGGCTTCACGCTGATAACTTTCAGCCTGTTTCAAATAATAATCTCGACTTAGTGGATAAGCAGACAGTATAGACAATAATCCAATAATCTCCAATAACAATAATCGTTTCATGTCAGATATAATTTAAAGTTCAATTCAAAATAAGAATAACATATGTTTATAATGAGCACTTAACTTTCATTTTCTAACATGCAATCAAATTATTTATAAAAGATTCACCTATTTATTTTATTTGAATAATCAAATATTTGCTTACACTCCAAAAACTAATAGAATCAATAATTTTAAGAATATATGAGTCTCGCCCATTTTCTGTAAGCGTATATGATGTAGAAACTACATTTGTAAGTATTTGAGGCTCTTTACCCACAATTGTCAGTTGCTTTAGAAAACGCATATCTGCCTTCACAAACATTGAGGTATCCAAAGATGAATAATCAATTCTTTTCTTTGCAAATAATCCTCGGGATGAAAGAAGTCCACGAGCTATCAGATCTTTTTTAGTACCTATCGTATAATAAACCTCATTTATCTTTTTCTCTTGCTCACTAAATGTTTCTGTTTTTTCTTGAAGCATGGATATAGTATCATTCAAAGTCAATACATCATTTTTTTAATGATGATAACTTATCAGTAAGAATCGAAATATTGCCATTCTTACGCTCCAATTCTCTACGAAGTACCCTTATATTTTCATTTTTCTTATCAATTTCATTAACCAAATAATCAATCATTATTTGAAATTTTCTAATATTTCCATCCTTATTAGATAATGATTCTTCCATTGCTTTCATTTCCTTACTTTTTTCAGTAAGCAAATTCTCAAAAAATGATAAATTCTCAAGAATCTTTTTTCTGCTTAACACCCGTCCCTCAATATCACGATTTGAATATAAGATTTGTTCATGCTTAGCAATCGAATCAAGAGTAACAGAGACCTGCGCAATAGTAGATGTTATTTCTGTCAAAACTTCATTTTGCTGTTGATTTACTTTTATCAACGAATCACGTTCTGCAGTAAGTTCCTTCGACAAATTACTGTGCCCACAAGAAAAAGAGACAAAACAAAGAAAGAGAACGAAAAAGAAATACACAGATTTCTTTAAATCCATTTTTAGAGTTTTCATACGCAAATTTCAATTATAAACTATCTATTTTCATTGAAGTAACTTTCTTTTCACACCATTAACTATATATTTATTAAAGTCCGCATAAGATCCGTGAAAAGTATTTATATCAATTTCTCCCTTTATTCCCGATATCTTACCCTTATTCGTAAATTGCCAAAACCTCCAAGGTTCAGAATGTGGAGGAAGTTCAGCATACCGGGCTAACCAATAATCATATTTATCAAACTCCGGTCGATTCAGATAATCCTTTTTATAATTGTAAAACGTATAAATTATTGGCAGCCTGTTATAATGAGACTCAATTTGCTTTAGCCATTCTAAAGCCATATTTAACACGGAATCAACTCCTACATTCAACATTACTTCTTTAGGTATTTCCAAGTCCAATATAGGAGGTAAATCTCCTTCATCCAACTTACACGACTGATATAGTTCTCAATCTGAGTATTTATAGGCGACTTTGTACTCAGAAAATGATAAGCCCCACGAACAACTCCGTGTTCCTTTGCCAAACTAAAATTACGTTCAAAATATGAGTCTTTAATAGTTGATCCCTCAGTGGCTTTTATCAAAGCGAAAAAAACAGGTTGATAATATTTTAAACCAGAAGTTTCTCCACATACAATATTGCCTTTTTTATCCGCAATTAGCATCAAATCATCCCAGTTAACATTTTCCTGCCGATAAGAAAGATCTATACCATATATAGAATCACCAATTGCATAATTTCCTTCCATCTTCGAGAGTACACCATTAATCCATTGCCCGCACTCAATCTTCCCTTCACTTAGATATAATGTTCCCAACCCATTTTTTCGTCCCAAACTCCAATTTCCAACATATTTCATTCCATTACTATAATAATAAATTCCAAAACCATTGGGAGCTAATTCACTGAAACTCCCGACATATTTATTACTATCGTTAATCATGGTTCCTTTATACAACTTGTCTTTTCTCCAGATCCCTTGATAAGTATTTCCCTTTCTCGTTTTCAAATTCCCACTCCTGTCTTCAGACCATTCACCCAAATTCCATGAAATATGTCTCCATCCCCATATCTTAACACACCTCTACCATGTATTTTATCATCATGAAATTCACCTTCGTATTTATCTCCATTAGGATACAATAGGATACCTCTACCTGATCTCATCCCATCTTTCCAATCACCCTCATATCGTAATCCATTGTTATAATATAATATACCATTTCCTGACCTAACTCCATTCAGTGTCTCTCCATAATAATGCCCTTCATCACATACCATTTTTCTATAGTATTTACTACAGGAAAAGATTGAGCAAACAACAATAATTCCTAATATACAATTAAACAGCTTCATACTATATATACATGAAATTTTAAATCAATCAATGTAGTGTTGGAATTCTTTCGGTTCTTAGTATATTTGGCCTCACCTTCCCTGCAGAATCGCTTATCACAATAAGCTAATTCTATATAAACATCCATATCAAGATTTTCTCCTAGCATAAAAATATTATCATAATTTTTTACAAGAATTTTCCTGCAAGCTTCCAATATTTCCGGCCACCGATGAACCCCAACCTCAACAAGTCTAGGAGTCCATATATCAATTATATTCTTTGAATTTCGGCGATTCAAATCATCCCATAACCCCACAATATATGGACGAGCGTTCATTGAATCACGATTCCATATTTCATTAGAATTTAGGTAATTGCACGCATCAATAATTTGCCTAGCCACATCGCCTGAAGATTCACTTAAGTTTGGCAAATCCTCTTCTATAAAGCTGATGATCCAGATGTATCTAAACCATTTTTATTTATCTCATTTTCCAACAAATCATTTCTAAACATATAACTTGTCGCCCAGCCTATACCGATACTCAACAAGAGTAAAATAATATAAAAACGCTTTTTCATTTTATATCCAGACGAACTAAAAAATATTTGGTTTTCTTGAATCTTATCTATTTTATAGCCTGCAATTTTGTAGTCTCTTGCATTAAACGCTCCTTCATTAGTTTGAAGATGCCCAAAGTACCGTTTTCCTTTAACTTCATAAGGCAGACACAATATATACGACCTCTTGGAATGCAAATTAATTGCAGAATCATCACCATCATTATTTATTTGCATATCATTGGCTGACGACTCACCAAGATATTCATTCGTTTCAGTTCTTTCACAATGCAATTTTTGAGGAAAATCTGGTGCACTTATTTCATTTAATGTATAGCTAGTGCTAACATCATTGCCATTCATATTCAACTGGACAGGAATATTTAAATCCTTAACACAGATTACACACGGAGTTTCCTCTCCTCTTATTTTACTATTCCCTATTTGCAAGCAAACGCTATTCAAAAATTGAGTCAAATGCACATCATGATATTCTATAAGCTTTTCTCCTGATATATCATTCATCAATGAAGAAGAAAAGGAGAGATGACAGTCCATCTCCACTAAGAATACAAGTTTATAGTTGAAAAGCCAATCCTGATATAGCCATTGAAACATTTCACTCCATGAATAATCAGTTAGCTCAACGCGCCTGTATGCAATTTTTTCTGAAAATTGCCAAGACCGTGGAACAATGACTAATCTTTCCTCCTTATCTATATTTTCTATAGAAATACACTCTTGCTCATCAATTTCATTCTTGTTTATAATGAATTGAAGTTCCTGCAGTTTATTACGTAAAACACACGCAGAGATATACATTCCTTGAGGTATGAACAACCAAGCAATAATATATTCTATCGAGTTCACACTTGAAAGCATGCGAATAGCTCCGATGTAGCAGCCATTTTGATTAACAAATACTGGATAACAAGCCTTCAGAGACTTCCTCCATATATTTCCTTCAAATATATATTTAAATCAGGCAAATCTCCTATCCACTCATGTTGCTTACTAAGATATCTTATCTTTGCTTCAACATTACATTCAGCAATATACAAACCTAGCATATCTTGTCACATTAAAAGTAAATATAATCACTGTACTGTCCCCGTTGTGTCTTCAAAAGTCAAGTTGTTTATCACTTCTGTAAAATCAGCGGTATAATTCTGATACTTGTTTTTATGAGCATCTAATAATTTTAAGACTTTTGTTATTTCATTGTCCAGATATTCGATGACAGACTTACCTCTATAATACATTTTATAATAAGACATTTCTTTTATTTTATTCATATAGGCATCTGCGTACATTTCTTTCATCGGCTTTTCCATACGAACCGCATCATTTTGCGCCCGTTGAACTACTGTTTTTACTTCAACCATTGATTTTTCATACTCTTTCAGCATTTTATTTACCCAGGAATATTCTGTTTTGACTTGCTCATTAGCAATTCTATCAAACATTTCTAAAGCAAATTTTACTCTGGTCGGAGAATATTTCAAGCTCAAATAGGTCATTGCAATCTGTACATACATAGTATCTAATTTTCCAGTTAAGTCGCTATTGACTATCTTCAACCGGTCATTCTCTTTCTTTAACTCTTCATTATTCTGTTGAGTTTCTATATTAGAATTATTCTGTATCCTCAAATCCCGTATTAATTGATTTATCAAAGGATACAATCTTTGAGCCATCGAATCCAATAACATTATTGAATCGACTTGCAACCCGGCTATATGCTTTTCTCGCCCTTTAACCGGAGTTGAAGTTACTTCATTCTGAGCAACAATATTTTCTATAAAAGAAAATAACATCAATAGTAAAATAAATTTCTTCATACTAGTAGTTATTCATTTTTTGCATATTTTGTTTTGCTTCCCCCGAATGAGGCCATCAGGATATAGATCCAAATAGTGCCGATATGCTTCTTGGGTATTTTCCGTACAAGCATCTTGCCAATTATAATATTCAACAGCTTGAATATATATATCTCCACATTCTTCCTTAAGCGCACTGACTCTATATGAAAGGCCATACAATTCTCCAGCATAAGTAGAATAATCATTCATAGCTTCAAATAGCTTTTCTGTATTCCTACTATATGAATCACGATCATAGCTGCGATAATTCCTAAAACGTCCCGGAATGCTCTCAATATAACGATAATGTGAACTATGAATATCCAAAGGCAATTTATTTAAACCATCTACTATTTCTCTACAGTTGCACAAATGAGGCATTGAGCTCAATTCATGCGCCCGGCTTATACGTATACGCACATTCGAAATCCCATCAAAAGATGTTTTGTTTATTAAAGCCTTTGCCTCATTATAGCAGTTTATTACATTCTGAATAGAATCCAACTTTTTGTAATTTGGTGAATTGTTTTCCAATGCAGATACAATTTTTCCCGAGTGCTCTACTTTATATGCTTTCAATTTCAAAATCCGACTTTGCATATATTCGTTATCATCAGTAGACCATACAGGTCGCTTAAATATTTCAAAAGATTGCTCTATAAAAACAGGAGTGTATGCAGAGATAAAATTTTCAAGTAACAAATTATAATCCTTCTCCGAAAACAACTTATCTTGATTATAATCTATTATATTATAATCTATCATCTCATATAAAGAATCTATCTCTATAAAAGATGATTTACATGAATATATCTGATCAATATCGTTCTTAATTTTAGAAACATATTGATTAGTCAAATCAAGTTTTTTAGGAGATACTATTATATCTTTTACAAAGTAAAAATTCCTCCTATTACGGTACATATTGCTACAGTTAACAATAATATTTTAACTATTTTATTGAACATTATTTCATTTTTTGGTTTGAAATCCAGACACTGTTGTTGTTTTTGCAGTTGCCTCTGACTGTTTTTCTTTTGCCTTTGGTTGATTTGTTTTTGGCTTTGTCTCACTAAAAGCGCTCTTTATATAAGGATCACATTTAATATTCTTATCGAGAACAAATTCATTGTTCCAATTTTCAATAGCTATATTTTTACATGCCTCCATAATAGATTTCCACCTAGAACTCCTCTCCTTCATTTTTTCGTCCCATATCTCTACTAAGTTCTTCGAATTCCTCAAATTCAAGTCATCCCATAATCCTTGGAGACCATAATGTTCCATTGAATCACGATTCCAAGTTTCAGCAGCATCAAAATAAGCAATTGTTGCCAATAAAAGTTTTTCTTCAGTATTCAAAGTGTCAGGACCAGTATTACCAGCATTAGCGGTGTCAGTTTCTTTAAAGGTAACCTGTTTCTCCTCACTTTTTAATCGTGATATTGAATCCTTCAACTTACTTATTGAATCAGTATATTTTCTTTCAGAGATATTATTCTTAATAATCATAGAACCGCTACCAATACCTCCTCCCAACAATAATACAAGAAATAGAACTAATATAATCAACTTACCATTGACCTAATCCAATAACGAGAATCATATTCGAAGCGTATTTCATTTTTACATTCATTCTTCCGATACCCCTCAATACTACATTCTCTCCAATTTTCTATAGAAATAGGGTATTTAATTTTATCCTTTCTACTTTTGACAGAATAAGGAATAACTAAATCATAAGTCTTCTCTTCTTTCGTCAACTCAATTACAAATGGAGATTTTGATGAATAGTTCTTTAAATCAACAGCACCTTTAAATTTCTTATAACCATTGGCCTCAACTGCAATATCAACTTTAGAAAGTTCGTTTTCCGGTAAACAAATCTCAGAGTACAACTGCTGATTATTAAGATAAAGAGTAAAACTAGGTATCTCCTTGTTATTCTTATCCGAACCATTTATAATAAAAAAATCCCTTTTTATTATTTTTCCCATGAAAGATTAGAAAAGAAATGATCATTTTCGAAATCTGATAATCCACTCACCAAAATGTTTTTAAACCCATCCCTAGTTACTTCTGCTTCATCAATGTTGCTTGGAATACGATAATTCCCAATGTTATTGTTATTCTCCGTAGATAAAGTAGACTCTCCAATTATAACTTTGACACCATCAGGTATCTGAGGTATTCGCAGAACCTTAGTTTCCTCCACGAATTTCTCAGATATATTTTCCATATCCCAATTTACCGGAAAGCTGCAACTTCTGTCCTTCATCTTTAAAAGATAAACAACCTTATAATAAAAATAGGATTCTTGATATAGCTTATCCAAAATCTCAATCATATTAAAATCAGTTGTCTCTACACGAAAATACGCCTTAGAATCAGACTTTTGCTTTGATAAAAGAAAATTAGTATCATTATCACTTTCCCAGTCTTCTATTTTACGACATTTATCAACATCTATTTTGGATTCTCCAATAATTTCTCTTAATTTTCTCAACTTATCATACAACTTTTGGCCAGAAATAGATGTCCCTGGGGGAATGAACAACCACGCAACGAGATGATCATTTGGGCGACTGCCTGGAAGCATACGTACAACTCCTACACAAATACCCAGATCTGAAGCTATTACCGGATAAAATTCTTCTATATCTTGATTTTTTGATAAATTCATAAAATCATCGCGCAAATCAAGAATTACAGTCTTCCACTCAACATCTTCACCATAAAGAGTGGTTGGCCCTCCCTGATATCTTACAATATATACTCCTAACATACATTTATAATTTAAAAATATCAATCCATGTCGTTCCACTAACTGCAGCTGAACGTTCCATTAATATATCTACTATTGCTTTGGATGCATCAGGATTAAAACAACAATAATTCTGAAAACAAACTTCACCTAGAGTAAAATACTCTACATTTATTACCTGATTGTTAATGTCATTCTTTTCGCATAAAATACTAAGATTCTGATAAAGTGACCTATAGTTTCTTTTCACGTAAGTTTCTACATCCACACTTTGATCTGTCTGCTTATCCCATTTGGTCACGAGTAAATAAACGCCATCAGTAGACTCCTTCATAACATCAATTAAATTGGCCAGATACCCTACAGAAGAAGCTAAATAATCATCTTGGCAAAGGTTCTGATAGCGTTTTTTCTCTCCTCCACATTCCACAACAAAAAATGAATTTTGCGAGTCTTTCTATTTGACAATAACTCATTTAGTTTTTCCAATGTTTTTGTTCCTCATCAGCCAATACCTTCCCAGCTATGCTTTTGTGCATACAAGTAAAGATTTCACCTGCAAAATCCAGAAAAGCTATAGGATGATCCTTCTTTTTTTTATCAGTTAATGTAAATCTCATCTCATGAATCATTCCTTTAGGGGTGCCGAAAGGCAATGTACACACAGTCTCTATCTTAAATGTAGAAGCAAGCCTCGTCATATAATCATATGCCTTACTTTCAATATCATATTGTATATTTTCTGCATATTCCTTTGCCGCACTAAGTATTCCGCCTAAAGCACATGTTTTTCCTGAAGCCGGAATACCCCAGAAATAAACTTCAGTAAACTCATCAGGTATCGAATCCGGTAACGAAGATTCAACATTGTCGTAACAATCATTATCCACATTATCAAGAAGATACCTAAGAAACTTATTATCAACATAACCTACCAAATCTCTACGACTTATAATATCATACTCATTTAACCTTTTAATTACTAATGAATTTAATAAATTGTGATCCTCAGCAATTAAGCTCACCAAATCATCTTTTGAAATTATCTGCTGTTCTATGTTAGATCGTATAAGCTCGACAACCGCCTCATCTGGGTCAATATATCCACTACCATCAGTATAAATATATACAATCTTTGCTTTTAAAGAATCAACAACATCATCATTAAATAAAAGGTCCTCTGCATTTTTGGCAAACATTCCGTTGGGATACTTCTTTAAAAATTCCTGTAAAGAATCTTTTGACCTTTTATTTAATTTCTTCCAATCTTCCTCCTCCTGCTTTTGCCCTATCTTAGCTTTATTCTCTCGTGCTTGATCACGAAAATTTCCTTCTTGCCAGCTTCTAAGGTAATTATCATAGCCTTCAACACTATTTGCTTCACAAGCCGCTTTCCATGCTATTATTTCCTCATTGGAAACACATTTCTTTTTCCGTTCTCGAGCTTCCGAGCGATATTTACCTTCTTGCCAAGTCATCAGATAGTTATCATAGGCTTCAATTGTATCTGCTTCGCAAGCTGCTTGCCAATCATAATCCTCACCATTCTTTATCAACTCATCCACCTTTTTCTGCTTAGCTATGTCAAAATCGCCTCCTGTATTCCTCGGATCTTTTAGTCTATCAAAAGTCGTAAACTTCTTTTGTTTTATAAAAAAATAAATCTGTTCAGGAGTCAAATCTGCAATGTTATCAAATATATCCTGTTCTTCCACTATATCCAGTTCTTCCATGTTCGTTTTATTATTTATATGTTGTAAGTTCTATTTATTTGAATATTTAAATAAAGTATATGTACTTTCGTGTTACGAGTTTGCAATGCATATGGAAAAAGAAGCAAAGCATAACAAATGATAGCTAACAACAGCCCTATCAATGCAGGTGTCCTATTAAAAATAGTATATAGATTTGTCACATCTTCAAATGTTATAGAATACGCAAAAGGCTCGGCTGATTCATTCGGACAAAGTGTTTCAGACATTTTATGGAGTTCAGTTATCTTATCAGATATAACAGAAGATATAGTTTTTACATTGTTCAAGAAAAAAAGGATTCCAAACATTCGCATTACTCCGAGCCTTATCCAGCCAATCAATTGTGGGTACTTTTATGTTATCATAGTTTTCGGAAAGAAGGTGTTGTCCCCTCAATTTATCTATTTTTTTTTCTTTCTGAAATTATCATCTTTACCTTCCATAAATCCATAATTAACATACTGGGAGGGAGAATTATTTTTTGCCCTAATCACACGATCCAGATCATTTGTATATACCTGAACGCGATTATTCGCGTATATTTCATAGGCATCAAAAACGGCTTTGCTCTTATCTATCGACTTGGAAAAACTCGTAGACAGAACATCTTCATTTGAAAAAACTGTCCAAAAATGCAAAAAGGGCAAACTCGAAATAATAGAAAACAAGATGAAGATAAGGAGACAGATGCGCTCAATCTTTATTCGTATTTTAAAATAGCGGGCAACAGCTTTTAATCCTTGCAAATAAGTCATCAAGCCCAATAATATCAATACCATTACCCCTGTAAGTATTCCGGATAGTATAAAATTACCATCTCCCCAATAAGTTAATCCCAGAAAAGAGATATAACCAATAAAATCAACGAGATATAGCTAATATATGCCCAAACGTAAATCTAAGTTTCTGATTTCTCATAACAATATCAATAATTTAAATCATTTCTTATACTCAGGCAATTGTTTCTTCAATTCTTCAATTTGATGTTGATGCTCCTTGATTTTTCTTCTGATCGACTCATAATCCACCCATCCTTCTTCATGTTCCTTTAGTTTCTGTATGGGTTGAGGATGCTCCTCATAATCCCCGTTACGTAGCATGATTAAACCTTGTCTACTTGTATTAACGGTCCGACATTACTATCAATATTCTTACCTGTTTTGATGAGAATATTCGATATTTGCTCAACAGTCAGGTCCTTTTTTACCGATTTCATCAATGCAACCGCCCCAGCGACTATAGGGGCAGCCATACTTGTACCATCACAGTAATTATAACTATTTACAGGAAACGTACTATAGATATCAACTCCGGGAGCAGCAATTACAGAACCATCTCCATAATTGGTAAATTCAGCAGCTTTGAAATCTTTTCCGATAGCAGTTACATTTAAACTGCAACCGGTACGATGCTCTGGTGGCAAATTTGTCAACACCGAATTATTACCAGCAGAAAACACCAATATAGAATTATATTTTTTAGCAGTGTTTAATATCCACTTCCACATATTTTCTTTAATCTTGAATTTGTTCCGTATCAATTCTTCCTGTACATCATGCGGAATATCAGATTTAAATACAGTTGTAATAGACGTATTTATTACATCCGCACCATTATGAATGGCATACATAATGCCATTAACCCAAGCAGTAGTCGAAGTATTTTCTCCATCAAAAACTTGTATAGGCATTATTTTACACAAAGGCGCAATTCCGGACACTCCTTTATCCAGTTCACTATCTGCTGCAGCTAATCCTGCACATGCGTTCCATGCCCTTCACCCAACAGAAACAGTCGTAGATTGTGTAAAACATTATAAGACTTATAATTTTATTCTTTAACAAGTTATGCTTTATGTCTATGCCATCATCCACCACAGCTATAACAATATCTTCATTACCTTTCGTTATTTTCCAGGCCTCATAAGCATTTACTGCTTTCAAATGCCACCCGAATCAGTGCCCGACTCCTTCAAAATCCCATTCCGCCATTTATATCCAGTTTTTCCACTTCAACCACATACATTTTATACTGAGACAATTTTGACGACAATTCATTAAGCAACATTTCTCTTTTCTCAGCAGGAACAAATAATTGCACCATCGGGATATTAGGATCAAAACCTACTATTTCAAATTCCTCTCCCGGATATTCTTTCTTAAAATCCGCAGCAAATTGATTCAAATCAGGCTTATCTTCAAAATATATATCTATCAGATTATTGAAAATATTACGTCCATCAGGAGTCTCGCTATACGGTAATAAGTTACCATCCTCATCTTTAAAAGGAGGAACTCCCAGACGCTTCGGGAGATATTCATTATCATATACAATTCCTGTATTCGGATCAATTACCTCACCATCATATATATTATCAGGCAAGCTATAACCGGACCACTTTCATTTGTACCAAGAACAGGAACTGCTCTGCGATCCTCCAAACAAGACCTTAGAATAAACCATAATAATAAAAGTAGCAACAACAATAAAAGAAGCCATAATAACCTCCTCAAACATCCGTTTGAAAACCAAAATCTCTTATACCACGGCATCTTCTTAATATCTTCTTCGTATTTAGCTTTAAAGATAATATTCTTAGTCAGGCTACAACCTTCGGGATTCATATCCCATCCTATAAATCTATATCCTTCATGAGGTTCTACAACAGGTATATCGCCCGAAGATATTACATATCCTCTATTCTTTCTAATTTCACAATCTCCCTTAATTGTACCATTATCACCTGCGTCAAACGCACATATATACTCATCTACCTCAGGATCTGGAAAATCCGGACGTTTTGGAGAAACTGGAATATCCTCATCATCAATGATATTAGCTTTCTGCTCTACAATCTTTTTTTCATATTTAGCAGTAAAAACAATATCTTTATCAATTTGAAGTTTTCAGGTAAAGAAGACCAACCTACAAACTTATATCCCTCTTGTGGAATAACCTCAGGAATCATTGCCGAAGATATTATTTCTCCTTCCGGCAATTCAAATATAAATCTTCAGTCAGACCACCTGTGAATGTGCATAATCCCTGCATTGAAGCGAACTTCATACGACTTCTCAAATAAAGCCTTAAACACACAATCATTATCAATTTTATATCCGATTGGTTCTGGTATCCATCTTACAAATCTACATCCTTCTTTCTCCTTTATTACCGGCAAATCTTCTTTCGTCAAAATATAGTTTTGCCTTCTACTAATTTTCTGCTCATAATGATTAGAAAATACAGCGTTATCTTCAACGTCAAAGGTTATTTTATAAATTGAACATTCATCATAATCATGAATAATCTCTCCAAATGATTTATGCAAATTAGCGCGATGCTTCATCCCCCAAATACCTAATACCACTTTGCCATCATAACAATAGATATATTCATCACATAAATATTTTATAGCTCCTTTCAAGATATTTTTTTCATCCGAATTCTCTATTTGATCCAGAGCATTTGTATAACAATTTATCGTTTCATCTTTAATCTGTTCATATTGCATTTTTTCCTTCCCGTCCAATTGAGTGTAATGCACTGGTATCTCTTTCCATTCATGAGCATACCACTCTATTGTTTCAGTTGTATTATTGACAACAGGCTGTGCCAAGAAGCCTCTATACTCTTCGGTTATATATTTATTAACAATGCTTTCAACACTCTCATAAATATTATATAAAGGCGTGGAGCTATTCCCTGTATATCGCAAAAATCAGCTTTATCAATATAGCATAAAGCCTTCTTATTATAAAGAACTTGAATGCCCATAATATTTACATCAAATTACTATATTGTTCTTTTATCTTCTGAATAGATTTATTAGCTTCGGGATTTCCAACTGGCATATCACTAACCAAGATCAGTCCCATTTCCAGATTATTTTTCCACTTCCAATAATTATCATACATAGGAAGCCGCTTCAAAACATTCACTTCTTTATCCTCTACCCATTGTTTTTTAAGAATATTAGCAGAGTTCTCCAAATCAAAAAGAACATCTGCCACACCTCCTGATGTAATGGTTGTTTCATCGCAATGCGAATCAACATCAAAACTATATCTTTGAGCAGTGGTTTCAATATAATTCAAATCATTATCATCCATATAATCTCTTCCGAAATTTCTAGAAAAATTATTCAACGTCAATGCCACCGCATCTGCAATAACTTCAGAAACCATATCATCGTTATATTCTCTCAAATATTGCTCTGTAATCTGCATTATCCGGTTCTTCATTTTTAATCGAATGAATAAATCTTTCAATAGGTTCACTATGTCATCTACACAATCAAGTAATGATGACAGATTAAGAGCAACTTCATTCATCAAATGATCCATCCAATACTGATATATTTTTGAAGAGATTATTCCACCTTGGGTAGTATCCATATCTTCCCTTTCATCTTCTCCACGATTGTTTTTTTTACTCCCTATAATATCATCGATAGTAAGATCATGCTTTGATAGCCATTGCGCAACCTCCCCTACATCTTTATGAGAGTATTCACACAGATGCTTTAACCGTTCCTCCCAGTCATTCGTGAAATCAATTCTTGCACTTAAACGTATATTAGCCACAACAGAACTCACAGGAGGCATTTCAGTATAATTCTTGATAATTTTAAATACTACGTCTTTGATCTCTATCGGATAGATCATTAATTCCTTCACCAACTGACCAAAAATTGCCGGTTCTTTTCCAAATAGCACATCAATATCACAACGAATTCTTCCCAACTTCTGCTTAACTGCATTTAACTTCTCAACGGGATTATCCGATACAAAATGTGCTGATATAATATCCAATACATCACATTTTATACTATCTACCTCATTTTCATATTTTTTCCTTCGCGCATCATCCAACTGAGGAGCAATTTTATTCAAACTTTCAATAATAGCTAACGAGCCATCGCTATTAGGAGAAGCCACATCATTCCAGGCCTGTTCAGGATCAGAAAAATGATCGATTACAAAAGGATATTTCTTAAAACTTTCTTTCAAGTGCACTCTATACTCTGGATATTCCGCAGGACACACTTCTTTCTCTTTCGTATCGTTTCCCTCTTTATATTCTTTGAATATATTTGGTTAATTGACCAAAAGAAGCTACGAAGCAAATAAATATTCCTAAAATAACAACTATTCATATGTACATTCTCCTCTGACGCAACAATCCAATTATTGAACCAATCATAAGTACATACTTTCAATACTTTTTCAGCAAGAGGTTTAAATCTATCATCCATTTATCATTAAGTTATCGCCACGTTTTTGATTAGTATGGGCTAATTCAAAATTAAATTTTGTAGCAACAACAAAAAATGGCGAAATACCTCCTGCATCTTTTATAAACACACTCCGTTCCCGAGGTGTCTCACCAATATTGTCAACAATCCAATTATTTAGAGTCTCCCCCATTTCAGTATCCTTTCCATCTCCTCCATCTTTACAAAAGAGTATAGCTCCAATTCTTTTGGCATTAGAATACTTATTAAATAAATAGGAAACACGTCCGCGCCGGATTAATTTAGACATTTCTTTCTCTATATCCCTTTCATAAATCTTTTCACGCGGACATGAACCTGGGAAGTCTAGCAAATCAATATTACTTAAAAACCTCATTCGTTCATTATCAATAGAATCAGGAGAAAGAGTAAATGTCAGTTCAGCTGCTAAAGCACACAAACTAGCTTTTCTAATGTCTTTAGCCAAAAGCATTCCTGTAGAATCATACACATCTGTTGTACAATGATATTTCCTCGCCATCTCCCATCCCCTAAATTTCGTCTGTCCAGTTGATATCAAGTAAAGTTCCATTTTTATACAATAATGCCTGATAAGGTACATACACATCCATTTGAAAAGACATTTTCTGTAATTCACTAATCAATAAAGTAAATAAGTCCGTTATGTCTTTATTCTTATTCCATAATAGAGTAAACAACCTCGGCCAATTTTCCAAGCGAATATGAGATATTACCCTCGACACCGCCAAGGCAAATTCAGATTGAATAATGGTAATGGCATTACTCCCAACTATTTGTTTAAAATAATCAGATATATCGTATATATCATCGTCCGTTATGTAATTCTGATTGTAATTTTTGTCAACGACTTCATTCAATGTCTTTTCAATTTCTTTGTTCAAGTCATTGAGGTCCAATGCTGTTTCCGGATGAATTTTAATATCCTTATAATAAGAATCGGAGAGAAATAATATAATATCTACAATAGTGAAATTACGCACTTTCACATATTCTGTCATCATAGAATTATTACAGCGTGTAGTAAAGCGTGTTATAACTCCTGTCGATTCTCGTTTAACATTTTTTCCACCACTAGGATTAATTTCATCAACAAAGACCGGTTTTCTTTCCCGAAATCAACAGAGAATGGCTTTCCGATTTGAGATAGCAGACTATCCATCAAGTAAGATTTTCCTGCTTGACTTTCTCCATACGCTGCAGCTGAACATCTTTCTTCTATTGCAAATTTTATAGTTTTCAATTTGCGCCTAAAGTTTTTTAATCTATTTATCTCTGAAATATTATTTCCATGATATGTTTCCAACCAGCCTATTGATTGGTTCAACAAATTAATCTGTACATCTATATTTTCCATAAAGCCATACTATTAAGATTTTACAATTCAAAAGCACCAGAATCCAGCCAATAGCAATTTGATACGCCCAAACTATGTATAGTCAATCTCTTGCCAAAAAAAGGTGTAATATCTTCTTGCTCAGAATTACTCACTTCACAAATTTCAATATTTTCCCTCTCATTATTAGAGTCTACCTTTCAATCTTAAATGTAAAAGGCAACTTCTGCTTTAATAGGTGTTTACGCTCTTCAACTAATTCTTCAATCTTAGATGTGGACAAATCATCATATTTACTTTCTATTAATTTCGCTATCTTAACATCATCAAAGTCGATACAGAACAATACTCTGGCAGGATATAAGTCCGAATCTATTTGTTTTGCTTCGATATAAACCGGAAGAGAATTAACTACAAGCTCTCCATTTTTTTTCGATGGTGTAAGAATGTATAAATGCTCTTTATTACTCAAAGGGTTTGGATTCAAAAGAAAATTAGCTGTAGAACAAATTCTTTTCCCCAACTCTGTAGTGTCAATAGAAAAGTTTTTCAAATTTGCTAAATCCGTAGAGTAATGTCCTATCATAGCTCCTACAGAAACAACTGTCTTAGGGCTAGTCATATAGCCAAGCCCGTCATTAAAAGGATACCACGTGCCTATATGATATTTATTAAGTAATACTAATCTATTAGGTGCCACCGGATAGTATTTCAAAAATATCTTCTCAATCGGAGGAAGGGAAGTGGGACGTCCGGAAAGTACTATTATATCGCAAGAGTAAGCATACATTATAGCTGCTATTTTCTTTAACAGAGGTTCAAAAGCACGTTCTATAAGTACACTGACATTATCCGGATCAAAAATCCATTCAATCTGTTCGAAATCAAACCCAAAATGTCGTTTAAAAGATTCAAGTACAATAGGGCTAGGCTGATTCAGAGAAAAGACATCCTCATATCTCACTGCACAACGTTTTGTGCCTTTAGATAATAATTCTAAAAAATAAGAAATTAAGGGAACCGAAATCTGTAAATTAAAATCACGTCTTAACAATCGATCGGTAAAAGACTGTTCGTTATGATCAGGGCCAAAAAAGGAATAAATTTTTATGATATTCTTCCGAAGATATATTCCTTAAATACTTACGAAGCATACTATGTTCGCCTTGAATAATAAGATTTAAAATAAGCATTTTAAGCATATCATCACCGGCATAATAATAACTATCATAAAATAAAGGAGACGGTACTAATTTTACAATATCTTTATTCTTATAATCATACTTACAAATCATCAAATCTGAAGTGCCCGCCCCAATATCTAACGAACCGACAATTAAGGAATTATTAAGATCATCTTCACGCTTTCGACCATACAGATGAAAAAACTCTTCACAATGACAATTATAACGTTGTGACATTTCTGCATACATATAGACCAATTGAGCACATGTTGCTTCATCGTAATACCATTTATCAGATGTCTTCTGTAGTTTCGGTACTATTATTACATCAACATTTAAACTATTGTTTGATTGAGGTCCCTTATTTTCACTAAAATTCTTTAGCAATAGTGCCGCATCTTTAGCCGAGTTAATCAATGCTTCACGCTCTATTTTTGACATTGCTGTAGGACATGTGACAATCACTCTACGGATTCTTCGGGGAGAGTCAGTTTCCCCACGAAACTCCCGATAAGCATGACTATTAATCTGAAAACGTGCTTGAACAAACATTTCAAGAAAAGCAAACGTCATCAATGAGCGCCGTGGATAACGTTTTAAGACTCCTCCATTATTCTCTGCATTAATAGATCCATCTGCATTTAACTGTGAAGTTATCCCTTGTAAAATCAGCACACTATCATCTTGGCTCTCATTAGGCAACCTGACAAATTCCCAATCATATTTTTGTTTTTTATCATCCCACAAATACCGCTTAGGACTCGAGTAAGTCGAATAAGATTGACGCCCAAGCTCATAGTCGGCAGCTTTTCGTGCCAAATTATTTGCCTCAATACCCAGCCTAACTAAACTCGGATACACAAACTGCAAACTATCCTTTATTCCAATGTTCCCAAATTGAGCTTTACGAAAAGCTAAATGCATATCGAAAGGATCCTTATATACTTTTAATTGAGGCATCCCATTCTCATTGTGCATTATAATATCTGTATAATCAATCAACTCTAAAGGACGTACCTGATTGAAATTCATATTATCTTCTACAAGAAGAGCAGTTGTTCGTGAATTTCCGACATCTATAATCATATCTATATCTTTCACTGTAACATCTCTATCTTTATACAAGGTGACTTTAGGAAATAAGTTTTGTCGTACTATGCTTTTAATTAAATAAATATACGTTGCTATATATGAATACTTAAAGTCATTTTGAGATACTCTTATTCTATTCACTTAGTTGCATCAGGATAAACCACCTGCATTAAATAATTATCAATATAACTCCATGGCTTTCCACCAGCACAGTAATCTGCTAATAGAAAATCATTTTCACAAACAGAAAAAGTCAATTCTTTTTGATAATTATCTGCAAATACAGGTCCTTCGTTATATTCGTCTCCCTCTTCATAATAGCTACGTGTATCGAATGCTAATATCACATCATATTCATTCTCTTCAGCACGAGGAACTAATTTAAAGCGACTCCAGTTCAATGGCCCAAACCTAAATCTATTTTTTGCGTTTACCAAAAATAAGGAATAGGCAGCCAAACATTCTCAAAAAATGACAACTTACAATTCCTATCAGAGAAGTTCATTCTAAAAATATTACCACGAACTCCCTCACACATATCAGCGTCCATTTTTAAAGGTTTAATGCCTTCGGCACTAACCTCATCCCAATTTAATTTTGTTATCGAAGTATCAGCAGATAAAAAACCGGCATTATACAAATCATACTTCTTTACATATACAACACCGGATTCAGTAGAAATATCTTGTACTAACTCTAATTTCAAAAATAACTTCTCCGGATCAAGCCATTCATGAAAAAACATTTTTACATTATCTTGAGGGTCAAATTTTATAGGAAAAGTAAACATTTGAATTCCTATATTGGCAATGAGTGATATCATATGATTCTAATCTAAATTATACAATTAATTAATAAGGAGTTCTTCTTTTTAATATAAGAGACAATAACTTCTAAAATTCTATCAGTTATCTTTCTCATTTATCACTTTCCTAAATCATCAAAATTAAAGTAGTAATCATCAATACAATATTTATATTCGTATGTTGGATGATTATGATTATAAAAAACATTGGCTTTAACTTCCAATTCTTTCTCATCATCTGTTTTTCCTTGTGATCGATAGACAGCTATATAAGAATTGTCTTTACAGTATATATCATAATAGAATATTGTTTGGATAGATGTCCATTCCAATAAATATTTATCATATCGCAAACATACAGGTTGAATTGTAGCCACAAAACGGCCATGGTCAGGAGTACATGATATTGACACCAATACCACAATTACTACTAACATAGATTTTAATGTTCTTCTTATAGTATTCATTCTTCTAAGATTTTAAATTCTAAACACACTGCCACCTTTCTCAAATATACTATGACGATTTTAATTGTTCATAAATAGCTATGGCAACTATTATTGAAATGATAACAGCTATAGTTATGTTAACTCCTGAAGATGCAAACTTATTAAAGACCACCCATCCTGCTCCAATACAGAAAACAAGTATCAAAACAATACCCCATCCTGGAATTTTTTCATTCATACTCATATACAATTCAATTTTTAAATACCATTCAGCGAAATATAACGCAAAAAGCGCAGACCCAATCGTCATCCGTCCCCAGGTATCGCCAAACACCCACTGCACAAATGAACAAATTTGTCTACGCTTCGTTATATTATAAGAAGAGTCATACCACCAACTTATCCACGCAAGATAAAAGAGAGATGTTTAGATATTCAGGTTATAATAATAGAAGTTACAGACCGTTTGACTTCATTCTGGCAGTTCTTTCAATTGGCGATTTCAGGGAACCGGAACTAGCTTACGCTCGATAACTAATATTTCATTTAAACACAGATAAGTCTCTTTAGACTTATCATCATTCGCAAAGATAATGCGAAAAAAAGAATTATGCAAATAAATTCTTCATTTATCTGATAAAATAAGAAAGCAGCACGATAATCAGTATTAGCTTTTAACAGATACAAATATCATGCTGCTAAAATGTTGTCCTTGTGCAGTCCTTTCATTGGCGATTTCAGAGACAGGACAAACATATTTTCCATATTCTAGTTCACTGCATCATCTTTACAAGTCTCAAATATAACGAATAATATAGCAGGGAAAAATTACAAAAGTCCCAATCATGCCTAAACAACCCAAAAGCGGTACTATTGATTCGAAAAACATGTCTATCATGACATTTTTTATTTTGCAAATTATAACAACAAAAAGATAGCATTCGTTACAAATATATTATTTACATCTTTCATCTTTCACCTTAAGTCATAAAACATCCTATTTATCGCACTTTCAAACCATTGACAGTTCTTTTTCAATCTATCACCCAATCTTTCATCTTTCACCACCTATCACATCAAAGAAACAGCTATTTCTTTCCTGAACTATTAATAGATAAGTTCCTTTTCATTAAATATAAACTTCCTTTTCATTAATAGAAACTTATTCCTCACTCTATTCAAACTATAAATGCAAGTTCCGTTTTATAAACGAAAGTTGCATTTATAAAAACAGAACTTGCATTTATATAATTAAAGATTTCATTTATAGATTGCAAACAGCCAAAAGAAACTTCTCTATTAGACGAAAGAAACTTTGCATAGGAAAGAAAGGAAGTTTTCTATTAATAGCCAATGCAAGAGATAGTACATAAGAAGAGTCCAATAAAGAGTAGATTATATATTTGGAGAGTCCAATAATAAAACATACCTTTACTCGCCTTTTAAATAAAGAGACATAAACAAAAACACATCTATCATGAAACTTACTTTGATGCGGGACAACGGAGAAACGACAACCATGCGAACGTTGGACATAAACATACAAATAGAAACGATGAAGCATGAAACGAAAGCCCAGCCAGTCAGCAACCTACGCACGAGCATCCGTTACGCATCACCGGACAGCAAACTGGACGACGTCAAGAAATTGGCCAAAGTTGTCCCAGCTGCCACTTTTCGCAAAACAGTCAACGGTATACAGATGACCGAATATAACGGCATTATACAAATAGAAGTGAATCATCTCGCCAACCGGATGGAAGTAAACCGGGTGAAGCAGGAAGCGGCCGAACTTCACATACATTCGCAGCCTTTATGGGTTCCG
>ENA-OQJH01000321-OQJH01000321.1-human-gut-metagenome-genome-assembly--contig:-NODE-321-length-27501-cov-2.254183_pt1 | contig 27501 bp, 34 predicted proteins | sample MGYA00242597_ERZ504763 | MGnify/ENA primary metagenome ERZ504763 (study PRJEB26092, sample SAMD00036359) | human gut metagenome | host: Homo sapiens | study: EMG produced TPA metagenomics assembly of...
GCAATTATTCTAAAATTCATCATTAACGACTAATTAATAAGTGAATGTTATCCTGAAAACAATCTTTTCTACCTGATACAAAATTAATCCTTTTCTATCTTACGAATCTTATGATTCCAATAATCTGAAATATACAATGCTCCGTCCGGACCGAACTGTACACCTTCCGGATGGTTGAATTGCGCTTTATCCAACGGACCGTCCGTCGTACCGGAAGTGCCCGTACCTGTGTAATTTGTCAACATGCCGTCAGGGTGATTTTCGCTATACGATGCTTTTTGCGGACTGCTACATAAATATTTCCCTCTTCATCCAAATCCATCTGGCAAGGCTCTTCCAGTTTGGCTTCATTTCCCTGACCTTCTGTAAAACCTGCTTTCTCATACTGCCCTACCCAAATATGGAGATTAGAGAATTCGCCTGTCAACATGTCGTAATCCCCTTTATAAATCACATCTTTTTCCTGTGAACTCATATACACGGTAGTTCCTGCCTTGTCAAAAAGAATACAGCGGATTTTTACTTTCGCCGCATTTTTATCTTCTGCATCGGGAAGTTGCACACCGGTTGCCACCATCGTATTCTGCTCCGGGTCATATTTGTAAATCATGGCATTTCCATGAGCTACGGAGAAAACCTCTCCCGTGACAGGATGCACACCTACATTAGTAACTCCATTTCCCAAAGAGGGAGTGACTGACCATATTGCAGACAGATTAGCAGCATCATACTGATGCGTATCATTGCTCCATGGCATTGTTGCAATATGCGCATTGCCCGAAGCGTTGGCATCATTGGACAAGAATAAAGTATTGCCATCCGATGAGAAAGCGATATTCATCATTCTGAATACAGTTCCACCGGTTCCATCTCCGCGTAAGAAAGTAGCGACCTGATTATTTTTCGCGATACGGATATCACGGTCATCATCTTCCACGATATACAAAGCACCTTCCTTATCGAAAGCGATAGAACCCGGTTTCCAAAGAACCGCTTCCATGAGGCCCCTCCTTCTTCTCCGTTTTGTCGGAAGGAACATAACTGCCGATATAAGTACTTACAATAGGAGACTGAGAATACTCAAACTCCGTTTTATATGTCAGTTCTTGCGCAGCTTCTCCCTGACCGATATACACTTTCACCGGACCGGAGCCGGAACCTCTCTGTACATTGGCAGTAATAATATTCCCCAACGCACCCGTCACTTCGGCGTCCACCCCGTTGACTGTCACGCGGATATTATCCAAATCCGTGCCGAAATGCGTACCGTATAAAGTCAGGCTTGTAGACTTCCCACCGGCTGTCGGTGTGTACATAGTGATTTTGGGAGTGGCCTCGCCCTCACCTATTTCAGGCGTCATATCCTGCCGGTTCTCATCCTCGCAAGCGGCAAAACCGACTGACGCAAACATCAGGGAATAGATAGAAAACCGTTTCAAATGAAGTATCAATGTTTTCATGTTTCTGTCTTTTTAGGTTAATCGTTTATACTAAACGTAGCTACCACCGGAAAGTGGTCTGATTCTACATAAGCATCATAATACACATCATAGGCTTTCGGAGACATTCCTTCATCCGGAGTGTACAATACGAAATCAATCGCTTTCACCGGAACGGGCGTTCCCGTTGTCAGTCCATAGTTCCCGTTCAGGCAACCGATTTCAAAACGTTCATACAATATCTTCATCGGGCCGGAGTCGGCTAAAGCATTGAAATCACCAGTCAATATCATTGGCTCATCCAAGCCCTTTGTCTTTTCGATAATCGTTGTAGTCTGGTTGATACGGTTAGTTTCGTTGCCCACATGAGACAGGTGCGTCACTCCGAAATAGAAACCCTTTCCATCTTTTTCTGTTTTCACTACTCCCATCGAACGCGGGTGGACATCTTCCACTGTCTCTATTCTCGGCAAATCATAATTCACTTCATCACTTATCGGATATTTCGAGAGAATTAGGTTTCCATATTCACCACCATCCACATCGCGGGTTTTGACAAAGAAAGCATAAGGCATTCCGGTCACTTCTTTCATCAGGGCGATAATATCCGCTTTCCCCACCTTGTTAGTCTTCGTCTCAAACTCCTGCAAACCTGCCAAGTCCGGATTTATCTTTTTAATCACTTGGGCAATCGCTTCCATTCCCTTTTTCCCGGAATAAGCTTTCTGCCCGCTATATATATTGTAAGACATGACTTTTACCAATACCCCGTCCTTTTCGTCCGGCGGGGTCACACCGTCATCATCCGAACTGCAACCGGCAAACAAACCGCCCGCCAACAGTAGCAGTAATAAATAGAATTTATGTTTCATTGTTACCTTCTTTTTTATCGTTTATCTTATATCATTCACAATTACTTCCACTACCCGGCTGTAATTCACATACGATTTGCTTTCTGCTGTCACCGTAGCCGCAACACGTACATACACCCTGTTCTTGTTGGAAACAATCTTATAATGATTCTCTATAAATTCAGTATCACTCATCAGGTCGATGACGTGCGTGCCACTGGCCTTTGTCCCCAGTGAAGAGAGGGTGGCATGGTTTGCATTGTTCACATCCACTCCCGGAGCATAATTCCATATCACGGAAACATCCGTCAGTTGCAATGTCTCGTTCGATGTTTTCGCATCATAGGTCAGTGTCAGCTTATTATCAGCCGATACAGCCACATCAAGCTGATACGCGAGAACGGGATTGTGTACAAATCAACCTGCGTTTGTCCGTTCACGGTGACATACCCTTCACATACCCCGACAAAAGGACCATCCTTTGCCTGAATACGATAGCTGCCATTGAACACCTTCGTATGCTCGAACGTTCCATCCTGGCGAGCACGGAAATCAACAGAGGCGGTAGCCCCGTATTCTGCTCGTACAAACTCATCATCACACCGCTACTTCCCGGCACAGGCATAGGAACCGGTTCATTCGTTTCCTTATCATAGATAGTGCCATACACGCCACCGTTCGGTGCATCATAATTATCGATGTCATTTTCGCATGCCGCCACGAAACAGGCGAATAATGCAGTCAATCCTATGTTTACTATTTTATTCATATCGTTTCTTCTTTAAAATTGGATGTATCAATTACCGTAACCCGGATTCTGTACCATCAACGGATTCGTACTCAAGTCCTCGGCACGGAACACCGTATAGTAGTTCTTTTCAAGGAAAAGACGCTTTCTCTTTTCGGGCACACCGGTTTCAAAGGTGTACTTGCCGCTCTTAACATTGTAATACGGACAGAGAGCCGTGCCGCGGAAATTGGTCAAACCACCTTTGCTTACATCGAGATGAGCCAGGCGCCAACGTTTCAAATCCCAGTAACGATGCTTCTCAAAAGCAAGTTCCACTTTCCGTTCATGGCGCACTTTATCCAGCGTCAGGTTACCTGCAGTCAATAGTTTGATACCTGCCCTGCCGCGAATCTCATTGATATCCTTCAAAGCCACGTCCAGATGCCGGTTCAGTTCCATGCAAGCCTCTGCACGATTCAGATAGATTTCTGCCAGACGGAAAACCACCCAGGGAGTAGAAGAACGTTTTGCGTCGATGTTCGTATAGTCCGTCAGACTTTCATCCAGGAATTTACGCTGATAGAAACCCGTCTTGCTGGCGTCGCCTACACTTAACGAGCCACCGTCTTTTCCCGAAGTATTATAAGTCTGTCCGTCTATTACGACCTTGTTCTCCTTATCCGGTTGGGCGGAAGCTTCATACTTGGTTCCTATCCCATCCTGTCCGTTGATGACACCGCGTATCCATTCGATTTTTCCGCCACCGTATCCTTTATAATCAGCACCGGGCAGGTAAACCGAACCTAATAAACGAGGGTCTTTATTCTTAAAGATATCATACGGGCTATCATAGCTGATAGCTTTTCCACTGCTGTCTTTCATCTTCAGCTTCCCTTCCGTACCGTCAATATATTCAAATTCCTCTACCATTTCCAGTACCGGAGACATGCCGCATCCCCAACCGTCGCCACGATAAGAGAAAGGAACATTCAGTTTATCCCACATATGTCCTTTACCGGCAGCCACATTATACTGTTTCTGGAAAATATATTCTCCGTTATCCCCATTCACTGCTTTGGAAAGAGATTGTAAAAGTTCTGCGCCAGCTCTTCCGCTTCCGTACCGGTCGATTTATACAAGCTATACACACGGGGAACCATTTCATCCAGAATCTTCGATGAAGCAGTATAACATTCGTCAAAGTAACGTTCCGCTTCTGTCTCGGGAATATACACATATCCTTTGGAAACAGCCTCGCCTGTGAGAGTCAGCGTTTTGGAATACTTGGCGATAGTACCGGCATACAGTGCGGCACGTGACCACAAGGCAAGCACCGTTCCACGATTTGCGCGGTATTTGGCATCACTGCTGCGTACTTCCGGCAATGATTCATAGATAGCCTTACATTCATTGATAATGAATCATAGGTCGCGGCTTCCGTATCACGAGCCTGGTAAAGAGCTTCCGTATTTCCTGCGGTATATTCTTTCGGAACAGTCTGCAAAGGAACGCCCCCATAACGCTTCACCAGTCCGAAGTACTGCATAGCACGGATAAAACGGGCTTCTGCTCCGAGTTCTTCTTTCTCATCCTCACTCAATACGGAAGTTTTCTCAATATTCAGCAGGAAGTTGTTTACAATGCGGATTTGCTTGTAGCGGGTCACCATCGTCGTGTAATACATAGTCGCCATAAGAATAAGTAGAGTTCGACTTGTCGAATGCGCTCTCCTTCTGATAACTGGCGGTAGCCTCATCCGAGAGGCTGGTCTGATTCGCCAGGTTCGCCTTCTTGCTTCCATACCAGTCGTCAAACTCATCCAGTTTCAGTCCCGAGTCATACATATCCGCCAATACGGCTGTGATTGCTTTCGGATTTGCCAAATCAAATCCGGTGTGTTGACACCGCTGGTACTCTCACGGTTCAGATAATCATCGCATCCCGTCCATACGAAGATGGACACCCCGCCTATCAATATATATTTCAGATAATTCCTATTCATTGTCTTTACTGGTTTTAGAAGGTTACATTTACGCCAAAGTTATACGTCTTCATCTGCGGATAATAGCGTATTCCGCTGGAATTGCTTTCGGGGTCGACGTTCTTCATCAGTCCGTCACGCTTGGTGAAAGTCAGCAGATTGTTGCAGTTGATATAGAAACGCACCCGGTCGATAGCCGCCTTTTTTGTCAAGACTTTAGGAAGCGTGTATCCCAGTTCCAAGGTTTTCAGGCGCAGGTAACTTGCGTTGTGCAATGACCACGAGTTACTGGAACGGTTATCGGCGACACCTGCCACGCGTGCGGCAGGCATATATCCCGGAATCCATTTGCTATAAGGTCGGTCGGGTCTTCCCGGTGCCAGCGGTCGGTCATGATAGCCAGCCATTACCCAAACCTTGCTGGATAAACGGGTCGAGAATATCCCCGCTAACATAAATATCGTGTCCGGCAGCTCCCTGGAAGAAGACAGTCAGGTCGAACCCTTTGTATTCTCCGGACATATTCAGCCCGTAGTACATACGAGGAGTGGCACCGTGTCCGAGGGGTTGCGTATCGTTATCATCGATAATACCGTCGCCATTGTAGTCTTCGAATTTCAAATCACCCGGCATCAGCGAACGGTTACCGTCCTTATCCTGAACCGGTGAGTTCAAAATTTCCTCGAAAGAAGTAAACTGCCCGATTACTTTCTTTCCCCAGCGGATATCCTTGTAACGCCCGTTGGTGTTATTACGCCAATCGTCATACATATTGGTGGAAGCCGCCCGCTCCACATAATCATACTTAATCCGGGTAGTAGAGAAGTTGGCCGACACATTATAATTGAAATTGCCAATCCGGTTCTTATGCCCGACTACAATCTCGAATCCGGTGTTAATATCAGAATTCAGGTTCTCCTGCGGCATTGATTCTCCGAAGATAGTAGGCAATGAGCCTACACGGGTGGCAGGCAGACCGGAACGGTTTCTGCGGAACCAGTCGAACTCCACAGAAATCAGTCCCCTGTGGTAAGACGCCTCAAAGCCGATGTTCATTATCTTCGATTCATACCAGGTCAGCCACGGGTTTGCCATACCTACCGTAGTCATGCCCGAAGTCACTCCGTTGCTGCCCATGATATAGCTTCCGTGAGACGTATATCCATCCAGATACTGGAACGCGTCGAAATCTCCTTCATCTCCCACTTTGGCGTACGAAGCACGGATTTTCAGATTATCCATATCGGGCAACAGTTTCTTGAAAAAAGCTTCTTCGGAAACACGCATCCCAATGAAACACCCGGAAAGAATCCCCAACGATTACCTGCACGGAATTTATAGGTTCCGTCATAGCGGAAATTGAATTCCACCAGATAACGGTTAGAGAAATCATAGTTCAGACGTCCCACCAAGCCGGCATGAGCTGTTTCCTGTGTCTTACCGGAAGCTTCCTGGTTCGTCTTATCCCCATAGTCCAGGTCAGGAATCAGCCCGATTGCAAAGTCACGTGTCCCGGTCACCCAGTTCTTCTTGTCATTATACATTTCCCATACGAGCATGGCACCGATATTATGCTTTTTAGCAAACGTATTGTTGTAATTCATAGAGACTGATAGGTCGGTTTGTCATAGTTTTCCAGTTTCGATTCCAGATGCGCGGTATTAACCACTTTCTCTATATACTCTTCATTCGCATAATCATACGTATATTCCGAGAGGTCTTTCCGCCACGTTTTCCATTCCTTGTTCGTATAGTCGTAGGCAACCAATGCTTTTGCCATCAGTCCTTTCACCCAGGGAAGTTGCCAGGTGATAGCCAACGAGCTGTTAAATTCGCGACGCAGGCGGTCTTCATAACCACTGTCGTCCGAATCGGAAACATGCACGGGATTCGCCATATCTCCTACGGCTCCCCAATAATCCGGGTTATCATTGGCATACATGGAGTAAGTCGGGATGGCCATTTGTGCCGAACGGAACAGGTTATCGCCATTGTAAGGCTTTTTGCGGTTGTCGAAGCGCCCGCTCAAACGCAGTTCCACGTTCAGTCCCTTAGCCACTTCCACGCTCAGGTTGGAACGGACGTTGTAACGTTGGTAATTCCAGTCGCCCGAACGGATGATACCGCCTGGTCCATATATCCGATAGACATGTAATATTTCACTTTCTCCGTACCGCCTGTCAGGCTCAAGTTATGTGAAGTCTGGGGAGCGGTGCTACGCATCGTCTCACTCCACCAGTCCGTACCTGCCGTACCATTCCGGTAAGCTTCCAGTTGTTCTTGCGAGTAAGCGGAAGCTCCGCGCCACGGGTTGGCATTGTGAATCGCTTCATTGTAAAGAGAGGCATACTCATAAGCATTCATCATCTCCGGATAGCGGGTCACTTTCTGAAAGCCTACATAGCCGTTATATTCTATCTTTACCTTCTGTTCCGTCCCTTTCTTGGTAGTAACCAGCAGAACACCGTTTGAACCTTTAAAACCGTAGACCGCTGCGGCGGCATCTTTCAGGATAGAGATGGACTCGATATCATTCGGGTCGAGCTGTGTATAATCACGCTCGATACCGTCTACAATCACCAGCATGCTTCCATATCCGCGAATATCGACGGAAGCTCCATCATCACCGGGGCTACCGCTACGCTGTACGGCACGCAAACCCGGCAAACGTCCGGCGAGCATATTCGTCACACTGGGAGCTTTTACTTCCATCAACTTGTCCGAAGAGATGGCAGCTACCGAACCGGTCACGGAAGCTTTTTTCTGAATACCGTAACCTACCACCACTACCTCGTCCAGTGTCTCGGTATCTTCCTGCAAAGTTACTTTCAGTCCGGCTTGTCCGTTCACCCGCACTTCTGCTGTTTTGTATCCGATATAGGAAATCTGTAACACTCCATTAGCGGGAACCGGCAAGGTAAACTTACCGTCCACATCGGTAATCGTCCCCACACCGGCAGCACCTTTCAGTTGCACCGAAGCCCGATAACCGGTTCTCCGCCGGCATCAACAACCACACCTTTCACCGTGATATTCCGAACGGTCTGTTCGATACCCGATACCGAAGGGCTTTCCGCATATACCGTAAACGGTACACACAGGAAAGTCCCTGCCATTAAAGCTGAAACAGTAGCTATCTTCAGCCGGTCATTGAACGACTTTAAGACAACCGTGTTCATTTTACAAACATGTTTCATAGATTAAATTAGTTATGTGTTTTAAGTTTCGAATCTATATTATCATCACATATCGCTACTGCAACCTGCGAATCGGCACAGCCATAATAGAGATATAATTTGTTTTTAAAGTAAGCCAGCCCTTCGATAAACACTGTTCCGTCCTTGTATTGACCGCTCTTTTCAAAAGCGGCTTCGGGCACAAAGAAGGGTTTATCCAGGCGGTCGAGTACTTTATAAGGGTCGTTGGAGTCAAACAGGAACTGCCCTGCACAATAAGCGCCTGCGGGGTATGCCGAGTCCCTTTCTTCCTTGTATCCGTTCTTGCCATTGTATAATAATACAATACCGTTCACTGTCTTGATAGCCGGCGGCCCGCACTCAGTCAGGCGGCTGTCGAAATATCCGTTGCGGGGTTTGGCTATCTCCCTTAGTTCGTTGTTTTCGTTCAGTACCGGAGCCCAGTCGGTCAGGTTATCGGAAGTTGCGGCACATACCGCATTCTCTCCCCAGTACATAAAGTATTTGCCAGCCACTTTCTCAATGACCAGTCTGCCGTCTTTCACTCCGGTGACAATAGAAGCCGATTTGCTTGCTATATTGGCAAAACGCCCGTTGTACGCTTTCGCAAAAGCGAGTCCGTGTTTCGTCCAGTTTTTCAAGTCTCTGGAAGTAGCCACCGCCAAGCGGGGAAGATTGCGGTTCCAGGCTGTATAAAGCATGACGTACAATCCGTCTTCCGTCATTGCCACACGCGGGTCTTCGCAACCACCTTCCCATTCTATTTCTTTAAAATCGTCTTCGGAAGGAAAGAGTACCGGTGCGTCCGCTTGGCTCATCGTCACTCCGTCCGTACTTTCCGCATAGCCAATGCGGGATGTCCTCTTTCCGATGCCTTGCGCCGAGTTGTCTTCCGCGCGGTAGAGTACCACAATCTTCCCGTCCTTGACGGTTGCCGCCGGATTGAAAGTGTCACTCTCTTCCCATCTTACCGGCTGCTTGCGCATCGGGCATTGGAAAGTAGTCGGTTGCGGGGAAATCACCGGATTCACCCCTTCCGGGCGGACAAAAGGCCGAGTATCCATTGTCCGCTCTGTTCTTCGACAGCTACGGATGCCTGTTTTTGTCCGGAGCATCCGGCTAGTGTCATCATACTGATTAAATAGATTACAGATTTTAGTTTTATCATACGTCGTTTTTTTTTAGTTTTCCCAAATCGGTCGTTCATCGTTTTCTGCCGGCAAAACTATCGTACCCCGCAAAAAATAGAGTGTACTATATTCTCAAAAGAGTATATAGGTGCTGTACAACATAATAATTCATTCGTTTGCAACGACGATTTAACGATTTTGAAATATTAGCGAATAGCTTGATTCTGTCTGATGATGTTCCGGGCTAATGGATAGGCAATCAACTGCAAAGCTCCCACCAGGATCAATGCATCTTCAATGCAAAATCCTGTGATATGACAAATGCGAGTACCATAAAAAGTATTAGTCCAAAAGCACGTCCCAGAAATAGTCCGAACTCATGGCTTAAAATATAGGTATATTCATTTCTTTTTTCGATTTTTACTACTGCATCGATGGTTTGCATCATAATAGGGTAATAAGGTAAGTCAAACAATGGCTGAAAGATCACCTTACAGAGGACAAAGATAATCACTCCGGTGACTGAAAACAAGATTCCGTTGAACAGAGTACCGATAAAAAAGACAAGTAGCCCGGCTATAAATACTTCGATCGGTCTTCAGGTTTGGTTATTCGTCCCAATACATAAACCAAAACAGCTGTCAGTGTACCACTGATTCCCTGTATTAAACCCAGTACATCTTCATCACCTACTAACTTCAGAACCAGAATAGCAGGAGCAGTCACCAGAAATCCCTGTACCATCCTTTCAGGGAAGCCAGCAACAACATTTTTTTCCAAAGTGTGCAAAACCGGAAATACAGAAAATTCTTCTGCACCGGATTGGCGAACTTACCACGCCATAAAACGGCTACAGCAAACAAAGTCACTATGATTACTCCAACCGTCACCAACCGATAGGCTCCATTAATATCAATCAGGCATCCCATTATTTCTCTGCCATCTATCTGACTGATAAATGCTCCAATCAATAAAGGTACAGTAATCGAAGTAATGGAAAAGAAAAAAGACTCCAGCCCGAAGAAGTAGTTACGACTATCATCTGTCGTGTTATTCAGAGTCAGCAGATAGCGATTGGTCCAGAAGAAGCCCGATGCAGCTCCAAGTACAAATCCGGCTATACTCAATTCCACAAAGCCTAATGACTTTACCAACATCATGGCAAACATCGACAATCCACTAACTAATATCCCTCCTGCATACAGAATCTTCACACTCACATGTCGCAACAAGAAACCATTCACAAATGAGGTAGTGATGATACCAATGTATATGAAAAGCTGATAAAAAGCCACCGAAACCGGTTCACTGGTATGGCGCATCACATAAGCGCCCACGAAAATCTCAACTACAGGAAGCACCAGCGCATAAAGAAGATTAGTCATCAGCAAGACCCGTACATTAGAAGTTTGCTGTTTGAAGAACTGATACTCTCTTTTTAGTTTATTCATTATCTATCTTATTTATATTACGACTTTAATGAACAGAGAATCTCTGCAATAGACAACTCCGCCCCACAGATTACTTCATCACTGGCACCATAATAAAGCCTTATCTTATCTCCCTCTACCAAATGTCCGTTGGTGAAAACTACATTCCCGAAAAATCCGGTTTGTTCGTAAGGAGCAACAGGCTCCATGATAGGTTCTTTACTTCGGGCAATTACCTTTGAAGGATCATTTAAATCAAGTAGAAGAGCTCCCAGACAATAACGGTTTTGATAGTCCGCACCATGATAAATTTCCAACCACCCTTCCTCTGTACGAATAGGTGCCGCTCCTGCACCCACGCGGGCACAGTCCCAACTATCAGGACGGGTAGTTGCAATGCAACAGTGGTTGCCCCAATGCAGCCGGTCGGGTGATTCGGCAAGCCAAATATAGTTGCCACCCAACTCTGGCTACTCGGACGATGCAGTGCAAGATATTTTCCGTTCACTTTCTCTTCAAACAGCGCGCAATCTTTATTATGAGGAGGGAAAATCATGCCATAACGAGCATAGTTTTTCCAGTCATAAGTATGAATCAGCCTACACCAACAGCTACAGAAGAGACTTCCGTAAACGTAAGATAATAACCATCGGCAGTAGTGGCCACCCGGCAATCTTCAATGCCAAAAGCCTCTAATGCTCCTTTACCAAAAATAGGAGGATAATCCGGTTCTTCCTTGAAGTGAATTCCGTCTTCACTCGACACCAGTCGGAGATAAGACATAGTAGTCAGATAATTCTGCCTGCATATCCTATCACACGAGGATCAGAAGCATCCAGTTTCGGGTCATTCTCATCGAAAGAGAGCACTTCTATTTTTCCATCTTTATTATATACGGGAAAACTAATAACTCCCTGTTTCTGCACAGCCGTTCGGCCACTCGCAGTAATAACCAAATTTTTCCGTCGAAACGGAACACGCCGGGATTCAGAAAACAGGTGATTTCCATACCTTCTATTCCTGATTGTAGGTCGGAGGGTTTCAACAATGGGTTTTGATGAAATCGTTTTGCAATATCCATTTTCAAATTATTAAATAAATATGTGTTGTTTTTATTTCTGATGACAAAGCTACCCTGCACAACAACGGAAAAGGTGCACTATATTCTCAAAAGGGTATACAGGTGTTGTACAGCATATTTTTATCTTTGTTTTCTTATTTTTCCTCTCTATCTTTGCGACATGATTCTACGAAAGCACTCATATTTCCGCTACATCTGCATCCTTATTTATTCATGCCTGATGCCTGTTTTATTACATTCCCAAAATGTAGTGAAACAGATTTCGAATGCAGACGGGTTATCCAATAATTCAGTGAATTGTTTTCTGGAAGATTCGGAACATACGCTTTGGGTAGGAACATGGGACGGGCTGAATGCCTACAACGGACGTAGCTTTAAAACCTATTCTTATAATAAAAATGCAGGATCTATCAGTAACAATGTGGTCTGGCAAATTATCGAGCAAAATGACTCTGTATTGTGGGTATCTACCGACTATGGCGTCAACCGGTGGAAACGTTCCACACAGCAATTTACTCCTTATTATTTAGGTACGCAGAACAATCCGCCCAAACAAGAGAAATCATTCCTACTGGGTATCACTTCCGGCAAATACATTATCTGCTATGTGAAAGAACAAGGTTTATTCTATTTTGACGACCGGAAACAGGACTTTGTTCCATTGAAAAATAATCTGCCTGATGGCATCAAAAAACTTCGTTATTGATGCCAAAGACCAAGTATTCTTCCTCACAGAACATGGACAATTATTACATTATCAACTATCTGTCCATAGCTCTAATCTCGAACTCTCGTTCAAAAAAGAAATCAAACAACCTGCTTTCATTTCCGGCATTTATCTTTCTCAAGATTATCTTATCATTAACGATGACCGGACATTAACCGTTTCTTTGGACAACCGCATACTGAATAGCATAGATATTCCGGAAAATAAAACGGTTTCGCAAGTTATCTGTCACAAAGAGTATCTTCTCATCAGCTTTATCGAAGGGGGATGTATCAGGTATAATCTGAAAGATAATACTTCAACGGAATTACCTCAATTACCAGCGAAAGCACCCATTTCACCATCTACATCGGTTCGCAGAATATACTCTGGGTAGGCACCGACGGGCAAGGAGTATTGGAAGTCTATGAACACAGTTCTCCATTCCACACCATAAAAACTGATTATCCCGTACGTTGTTTTTGCGAAGAAGATAATGGTAATATACTCGTGGGAACCAAAGGAGAAGGAATTTTGCTGCTTGACAAACAGAAACGGCAGGTCGAACCTTATCTGTCAACCGACAACGGATTGATTTCCAATTCTGTCTATACTATCCGAAAAATATGTCCGGAGACATATTTATCGGGACCGAGGGAACGGGCATCAATTATATTCCACTTAATAGCAGTCAGGTAAAGAAGTTAAATATTCCTGCTGAATATCCGACTTTCAAAGCTGTATACAGCATCCTGTTCACTCATAACGACTCACTATTATGGTTGGGCACTTCCGGCTATGGACTTATCAAACTAAGCTTGCAAAGGGAAGGAAAAAGTTATAAAGTGACAGAAATGAAACAATATAAATCTCCCGGACCTTCCTCACCAAGTAATAACATCATTTATTCGGTCATTGCCGGGTATAATGAAAATGAACTTTGGCTAGGCACACGAGGCGCGGAATCAATAAGTTCGATATCACATCCGAATGTTTCCAACAAATTCATGAGATAGACTCTACTTTATCCCTAACCAACAACGATATACTCTATCTGACCAAAGGAGATTCTGCCAGCATTTGGGTAGGCACCAGTTACGGCCTCAATCGATTGTTTCCGGCAGACATTCCGCCATCTATTATGGAATATACGGATCATAACGGACTGCCCAACAATACGATTCACGGTATTCTAAAAGATGAAAACGGTAATATCTGGGCAAGTACCAATCAAGGTATCTCTTTTATCAATCTATCTTCGGGAAAGATTACTAACTATTCTTCCAGAAACGGATTACAAAATGATGAATTTTCCGATGGAGCGATTTTTAAGGATAAAGCAGGATGGTTGTATTTCGGAGGAGTCAGTGGGCTGAACTATTTCGATGAGAACAAAATACATTTACGGGACCATATTGCTACTCTAAGTTTGAATAGTCTAAAAATTAATAACACCAGCCAAAACATTTACGAGCGTATTCTTAATCATACGCTCCGGCTTGCCTATGACGAACCTTACCTTACATTAGGGTTCACAACACACGACTTTATCAACAACGAGAACTGCGAATTTAGTTATCGGATTATTGACTTCGCTGATGAATGGATTTACAACGAAAACAACCCCAATATCGTCATCACCAAACTTCCTCCGGGGAAATATAAATTGGAAGTAAAATGTACTAATGGTGACCGTGTATGGAGCAATCAAATCTACTCTCTTCATCTGGATGTCGCCTATCCCTGGTGGCTAAGTACTACTGCTTTATTATCTATTTTATTTTAATTGCTATTGCTATTTATATAACACAGTCTGTCATCAAGAATCGTATCCGACTGAATCGCCAGATTTTACTAGAACATATTGAAAAGCAAAATCAACAACGTATTCATGAATCGAAGTTGAACTTCTTTACGAACGTGGCACATGAGTTCTTCACTCCGCTAACACTGATATATGGTCCGGCACAGCATCTGCTGGAAAAAGCAGACCTTGACAGTTATACGAAAAGGTATATCTACATCATCAAGAACAATGCCGACCGGATGCAGAAACTCATCAACGAACTAATGGAGTTTCGGAAAGCAGAATCGGGACATACAGCTATCTATGCAGAGAAAGTAGATATTCACCTACTCGTTGATTATGTGTCAGACAACTATACTGAAATTGCTGAAGAGAATAAAATAGACTTTAGTTTCAAAAGTAAAGAAGTGTCGTCTTTTACTACAGACCGGAATTCGCTGGAGAAAATTATATTCAACTTATTATCTAACGCATTCAAATATACACCGTCCGGAGGATATATCATGCTGAAATAAGACAGAATGCCACTACCGGAACATTACATTTCCGTATACGCAACTCTGGTAAGGGATTGACTGAGAAGCAAACGAGCGAAATATTCAGTCGCTTTAAGATTTTCGAGAGCAGTAAGCTGAAGCATGCCGGGAGTACCGGAGTGGGTCTGAACCTAACCAAAAGCCTGACTGAATTATTAGGTGGAGAAATCACTATAGAAAGTACTTTGGGAGAATATGTAGAATTCAATGTATCCCTGCCTCCTATGCACGTGAATACCGAAAAAGAAAGTCAGCCTACAGAAGAAGAAAACAGAGGTCAGTGAAATGCTTTCATTCCTAAGCAGAAAGAAATTACCATACTGATTGTAGAAGACGAAAAGAATATCCGGGAACTGTTGAAAGATATTCTGCTTCCCTACTATCAGGTTCGCGAAGCTGGCAATGGAGAAGAGGCACTGAAAGAAGTAGAGCAAAAACAACCGGACATCATTATCAGCGATGTGTTAATGCCTAAACTAGATGGTATTACACTGACAGACATATTGAAATCTAATGAACGGACAATGCACATTCCTGTTATCCACATCTCTGCCAAAAACTCTATTGAAGACCAAATCAATGCTTATAATCATGGTACAGATCTGTATATCCCGAAGCCTTTCCATCCAAGGCATGTGTTGAGTGCAGTAGAGAATATGATTAATAAATATTCTCTGATGAAAGAGTATTTCAAATCGGGCCGTTCTTCTCTTATTGTAAGAGATGGAATCACCATGCACAAAGAAGATGAGCTATTACTAAACAAGATTATCAAGTTCATTGAAGATAATATTGACGATGAATCCATGAATCCGGATTCTCTAGCAGACTTTATAGGAGTGAGCAAAGCAGGATTGTATCGCAAACTCAAAGAATTAACAGAAAAGACCCCAAGCGAATTTGTCCGTACCATCCGCCTGGAATATGCTGCCGGTTGCTAAAGACTACCAAGCTCACCGTCACCGAAATCATGTATAAATCAGGCTTCTCCAACAAGTCGTATTTCTACCGGGAATTTACTAAATTATACAATACATCGCCCAAAGAATACAGAAGCGAACGAACAGAAAAAAAAGATATTAAATAACCATCTAACAATAAAAAACAATGAGAAAACTTTTTATTGTATTGACGCTCTTCGGTGCGTCAATACTGAATGCACAGCAACTGAATGTAGCCTCCTACAACGTACGAAACAGTAACCCGAACGATGCCAAAGCCGGAAATGGATGGGAGCAACGCTACCCAATACTTACACAGTTAATCACTTTCCATGATTTCGATATTTTTGGAGCGCAGGAAGTAAAGCATAATCAACTGGAGGATATGCTCAATGCTCTACCTACATACAGTTACATAGGTGTAGGACGGGATGACGGCAAGACGAAAGGGGAATATGCACCTATTTTCTATCGGAAAGATAAGTTCAAACTACTCAAGTCCGGCAACTTCTGGTTGTCGGAAGACACTACAAAGCCCAATAAAGGATGGGATGCTGCTTATACCCGCATCTGCACATGGGAGAATTCAAAGACAAAACCGGTAAGTTCAAATTCTGGTTCTTTAATCTGCACATGGATCATATCGGAGTGGTAGCCCGTCGAGAAAGTGCCAAACTGGTTATTAGCAAAATTAAGGAAATGTGTGGCAAAGATCCCGTTATACTAACAGGTGATTTCAATGTAGACCAAACTAGCGAAAGTTATCAGGTTCTTCATGAATCCGGAATATTATCAGATTCTTACGAGGTAGCTCAAATGAGATATGCAACTAATGGGACATGTACAGGCTGGAATCCGAACACATATACTCCAAACCGTATTGACCATATCTTCGTAACCCCCAATTTTACTGTAGAGAAATACGGTGTATTAACGGATACTTATCGTACCAAGAATGAAACTACTGGAAAGTATGAATCTCATATTCCTTCGGATCATTTCCCGGTAAAAGCGGTTCTGAAATTTTAGAAAAAACACTAATTAGAAAAATCGTGAATGGTAGAGATTGTTTTTACCTCCGCCATTCACGATACTTCCCTAAAGTTTAAGGTTGTACTTCATAGTTTGTTGTATATATATCCAGCGTGGTAGGCATATATATTCACCATGGTGGGCATATATACCCAAGATGCTGGATATATATGCCCAATAAACAGGGAATACATGACTAGGGCTGTACTTCCCTCTATTTTGTCTCTGTCTACTATTTGGAGATAATCATAACCTGCTCATCAATACCCTTATCAGGCATTCGCACACTACAGACACCAGTTTCTTTATCCCAACTCCACGCCACAGTTTCAGTATCATTCTCTAAATTATCTTCCAAACGTTCCGGTTTAGTTTTCTTTATCTTCTTTCCTTTGACAGCTAACTCTTTCGGGGCTTTCGCAGAATAAATACGGAACAGCAGATTTCTCGGACCGGGGACAGTGTATCCTTTTCCTTCACGGGCAGAGACAGTCAATTCATATCCATTTGCCAGAGTGCTGCAAATAATCGGTGTTTTGACAAATTCATCACGTTGGTATCCTAAGTCTTCTCCTTCATCTTCGTAGAGAGTAAAGGCAGCCTGTGCACCTTCCTGTGCGGGAAAGATTTCAAAAGTAAGTGGATATACCGGTTTCTCATGGGTGTAGTTCATCACCGGCATGGTGGGGATGATAGAACCTTGCTTCACAAACATAGGAACAGAAGACAAGGGAGCATCAACCGTAGTCCACTGCTCTCCGGTGTAGACTGTCTGCTTGTTGTTGTAGTCTATCCATGTACCTTCGGGAAGATACACGTTCTTTGTGCGGGCACCTTTCTTCACCACAGGGGCTACCAACAATTCACGACCGAACATGAATTGAGCATCCGTAGAGAAAGTTTCCATATCCATTGGATATTCGAGAAACAGAGGCCGCATGATAGGCAATCCTGTATCATACGCTTCGCGGGCGTAAGTGTAGATATACGGCAACAAACGATATTTCAGTTCGATAGCTGCTTTCGCGTTCTTTTCCGCTTCCGGTCCGAAAAGCCATGGTTCCACCGGATTATCTCCCTCATGATGAATACGGCTCAAAGGATTGAATGCACCGAATTGAATCCAACGGGTATAGAGTTCCGCCATAGCCGGATAATCCTCAATATCCCCACAGTAACCGGTAATATCACAGGAAGAAAATGGGATTAATCCAAACCTGCGGAAAGCATTACAGGAATCTGATTGGCTAATTGTCCCCAACCTTGCAATACGTCGTCTCCGTTTCCGCTATCACCCGTCCAGCCGAACGTATAACGTTGCAATCCGGCATAAGCAGCACGGGTCATTTGGAAAACACGACGGTCCGGATTCCTCTTTTCAAATTGCTCCTTCACCACTTTGTCCCAGGTCAGGCCATAGACGTTATGGATTTCATCGTGCATACCGAGATGGTGCTTCATCACCAGGCGTTCCGTCTGCTCTTCGTTACTCCAGGCAGGTTCGCCCATATCTGTCCAGAAGCCGGAGACACCATCGTCAATCGGTTTCTGCTGATAAGTTCCCCACCAGTCGGCTACGGCAGGCAGGGTAAAGTCTACCACTCCGCAGTTTCCACCCCACGGCCAGGGCATATCGTAGCTTTTGCCGTTCGTATTGTCCTTTACAAAATAGCCCAGACGGTCTGCTTCTTCCCATTGTTTTTTGTTGGCTTGTGCAATTACCGGGTCTTGAGATACGACTACCTTAAAACCCATCTCTTTCAAATCCGAAAGCATCTTTTTGGGGTTTTCATAGTTTCCTTTGCGCCATTCGAAATCCTGCAAATATTCTGTCCAGCCGATATCCTGATAGATAATATCACAAGGGATTCCCCGTTTCCGGTAGCCTTCGGCTATCTCACGACTTAGCTTTTCGCTTGTCAACAGACCGCGGCATTGAGCAAAACCCAACGCCCATTTCGGCGGCATGATAGGTTTTCCCGTCAGTCCGACGTATTGGCTGATGATTTCTTTATAGTCTTTACCGAAGATAAAGTAATATACCATTTCCCCGTTCGGCGCTTCAAAGCTGTAATAATCACGGCTTTCCGTTCCGAATTTGAATTCCGTCTTATAGGTGTTATCAAAGAAAATACCATACCGGTAATTGCTCATAAAGAAAGGAATACTCTTGTAAAGAGGATCTTCTACCACGCTATAACAAGGTTTGTCACTATTCCACATCTTATAAGACTCGCCACGACGATCCATCTTTCCCGCTTTCTCACCAAGTCCGAAGAAGTGCTCGTCACGACGAAGCACTTTATATTCCACCTTCTTCGTTCCTTCACTGACATGGCCTTTATCGGCATAATCGCTAAACAGAAGTTTCTGATATTTATCGAATATCTGAAGACTCATCGGAGATTTATTCACCCGGATACGCAACTTCGGAGTAAATATCTCATAACAGGCCGCCTGTTCATCCACATGAATAGTTCCTACCTCTTCCAGTTCTTCATTAATCACTGCAAACGAAGCATTTCTTCGTTGCAATTGCCCGTCGGGTGAGAACCAGATTTCACGACGGAAGAGCTGCACAGTTGCAATTGCAAGGCGGCACTGTCCGCCAAGTGAAAAGTCACCTGACGTCCCTGCTGTGTAAAAGAAGTGCATGTACGTGTCTCATTTTCCGCCCAAACCCATGTTGGAAATACCAGGCACAACACCCATACCCATAATCTATATCTAATCATCATACCTATCATTTTAGTTATTCTGTAGCAGCCGCTTTATTCAGCCACAATCATCGTCCAATATTTCAGGGAAGGCAATGTAAATGAGACAACCCCGTTCTCCTGTGTAAAGGCCAATTCCTGCAAAGCTCCTCCGTGTACATCCGGCGACGCTACCCACAGCTTATTCACCTTTGCCGACAGATTCATCTGCAAAGCCGCTTTTGTAATCAGAGCCGGTTCCGGCATCGTACCGTCCACATCTCTCCAACTAAGGCTGTTCGCTTGCGAGAAATTAAGAAGATGTATCACTTGCTTGCCACCTACCTGCTTGGCATAAGTAGTAACCGATCCCTGTTGAGGAGGCCAACTATTCAATCTCATTTCGCCATTAGTACAATTCATGGAAACACTATTCTCCGTACCACCGTCACGAAGCAGATTTTGATAAGAAGTCAGGAAATCATAATAACGAACCATCGCTGTTTTCAGTTCTTCGCTCATTGTCAGGTTCTCATTCGGAAAGTACTCTTTGCACAACATGTGATCGCCTCCCAACTCCAGGTGCGAACCACCCAAAGCAAACATGACAGCATCTGTCAATAAGATACCCGGCGTATTAAATTCTCCCCGGTTATCCGCTTTATTATAATTCATATAAGCTGCAAAAACCGTATTCAACTGATAATTACCATAGACTCCATTTTCATAAAGAATGGCTTTCAGATTGGTAAAATCAGCCTCATCCGCCCACACTTCATTATAGAAGAAATCAACTTTACCTGTCTCTCCTATCTGACGGGCACCGTAACGGCTGACCGCATTCATCACCAAACTCTTGTCCGGATGAGCCTGCTTCGTCGCTTCAATAAAAGAAGCATATCCCTCACGCAGATTGACCGGAATACCGTTGTAATTGTAAAGCGTGCTGCGTCGTCCCAACTGGTCTATCTGATAGCCGTCGAAGGCAAAGTTCACATATACATCATCATTCCTCTCGTTCAAATATTTCTGCCATTCCTTATTAGAAGGATCTACCAGATAAATATTACTTTCCATCCGCCCGGCAGATCATGACTGTCTTTAGTAGTGTGAGAAGCATCCTTAAACAAATACCATTCCTCCTTCACCCCGTCCGCAGCGGCATCCTTCAACGCCCCGAAACAAAGATTGTAACAATAGAACTTCATACCGAAACGATGCTGCGCTTCAATGTAATTTTCACCGAACTTGTATAAACCTCCCGGTTAGCGATGTCCATATATACTTCGTCCAACTGCGTACGTGTACCGCCCAACGGCCAGTGATGTTTATTATGCCAGTCCTGAAACTGTACCCAATTGATGTGATGACGATTCAGATACGCCATCTCTTCCTGTGTCTTTTCGGCTGTCTTCTCCCGACTGAAATCAGCGACAAAACCATAACGCGGAAAACGTGCCGGATCACTGGATACATCTACCGCAATCGTACCGACAATCACATCTGTACCATTCTCCTGACGGTACAGTTCCGCCATATATCCTTTGAAATCAGTAGTAGCGGTTGCCATGTCCAACTGGTACCATTTACCACCGACTCTTCTCCGACAACCTCCCCTAAAAGACGATAACGAACTTTAGTTCCGGCAGGCAACGCAGCTTCTGCTGTAAATACCACTTTCTCCCCCGGTTTATAGAAAGCCTTATCCGTAGACAGGTCCACACTTAAATCCGATGTTACCGGAGTCACTTCGGTGACACTGCCCGAAGCTCCTCCATTCTCTTGGTTCGACCCATGATCGTCACTGCAAGCCATACACAGGAAAGCAGCCACCAAATATATTATTTTCTTCATCTTGAATTCTTGTTTTATTGTTTCACAATCGAAATCGTCTCTTTCAACTGGTCAATCGTAATCCGATAAGAACCGGCTTCCTGAATATTCCATTTATAATCCAAACTACCCAAATCTGTATCCGGATACATACTGCTCAATTCCGCATCCGACTTAGCAACAAACAATGCCGTTTCTACTTCTCCCGTCGGAGCCTTGTTGCTCTTATCCGCCATAAACCAATCCCCGTTCCAGTCTGACTGCTTGTCGCAGGAAATCTTCATCTCACCTGTTTTCAGTGTGCCGCTCCAGGTAAAGATGTAAGGACTGTCGGCACTCTTCGTCATCGGAGTAGCATTGCCTAAATCCCATCCGTTCGGAGTTGCCTCACCCACCAGATACAGCCCTTCGTAAGGAGTGAACGGACGCATCAGCATCTTTTCTTTTCCCTTTCCTGTGTAGAACCATACTTTATAAGGCTTGCCACATTCGGCTTCCTTCATCTGCCATTTATTATCGTCACCTCCAAGCACTACGGATGTCGAAGTGTACGGAGCATTAGCCATGGTAGGATGGAAGAAAGCATCCGCCTGACCGAAATCTGTCACAGAAGCGAATTTAAATTCTCCGTCCGCCTTCCAGGGAATCACGGCTCCATAATGGAACAGATCCATTTGGACAGCATCTTTAGACAGTGCTTCAAATCCCCAACCATTGTTACCCGTAAACGAACCGACAATGAAAAACTCCTCATATCTCCAGCCAATATCTTCCGTTTCGGTAAGTGTCAATGTCAGGTCGAGCAGGTTTGCTTTTACGATATAAGTTGCTTCTTTACTGATTGTGAACTGTTCGTCCGGTTGGTCACCCGATGTACGGTAGGTCAGTTTGAATCCTTCTTCGGCAGTAGCATCACGGTTGTACGACGGCAGGAATTCTCCTAAGGTCGTTATAAATTTAAACGATCCGGTATTCAGCTTTCCTGTCCATGTAAATTGTCCGTTATCCGTACGTTCCATTGCCGTTGCGTTATCGGCGCTCCATTCGTTCGGAGCAGCATCACCAATCAGGTAAAGCGTGGTAGTAACCGGCTGGTAGGTAGTCACTGTAAAGGCAGTCGTCGCAATCTGCTTCTGATCTTCCATTCCGGCAACGACGGCTGTGATACGTGCTTCCAACTCCGCTTTCACGGCATAACCGATACCGAACTGCGTATTCAGGAATTGGTTGAGTTCTTCCACTTTCTTAGTCCATTGATACGTTCCCGTACCCAAATCTACCGAATAAGGATTCGCAAAGTCCGTTCCAGCTTTCGCCAGTTCCAGCGTATAAGAGATACGGTTACCGCTTCCATAATTCGTTCCGGTAGTCCATGAAAGCGCCAGCGCCTCCTGGCTATGGTTCTTTTCGTTCAACACCAACTCCTGCTGATTCACCGAAAGGGTGAGAGTATCATGTCCTTTATCTGTCTCCATATAATCCTCGGCACAGGCAACCATCGTTGCACCGATGAAAAGAGAGCATAACAACTGATATATATATTTCTTCATCATATTATTTGTCTAAATGAATGATTATAAAACGGATTAATAACCGGGATTTTGAGTCATCAAGTGATTGGAGTCCATCTCCGTCTGCGGAATAGGCAACAGGAGACGTTCTTTGGTCACATTATTCTTACCGATAGATTTCAGGAATGTCAATGCATAATTTCCATTATCAACCCGGATCATATCGAACCAGCGATGTCCCTCAAAAGCAAGTTCCATCCGACGTTCATGAATAATCTTTTCTCTCATTTCGGTCTGCGTCAGAGTGGTCGGCAGCTCTGTCAGTCCGGCACGCTTACGAACGATATTCAATGGTTCGGCAGCCTGATCCGGATGTCCCTGTTCATTCAAGGCTTCCGCTTTCTTCAGTAAGACATCCGCATAACGGTATACTACAAAGTTGTTGGGGTTGGTATTATACTCCGGAGAGACGGTTTTCGACACAAGGAACTTACGTACGTTATAACCCGTATTCGACCAGGAACGTCTGTATTCCATATCGTCAAAAGCAGGACAGCCCTGATACAACACAGTGATGTCTTTCCGTAAATCACCGTCCTCGTATTGCTTGACAAACTCTTCCGTAGGCAAGTTCCATCCATAAGCACCGGCTACCATACCCCGAATTACGAGGCCCATGAAGGTAGACAGCAGGATGCTTGATTATCGCCGCCCCAGAAGTCATATTCCGTACTACCGGAGTATTGCACTTCGAAGAGAGATTCCGCACCATTATTGATCGTCGCATTAAAGTTATCGGCATAATTGCATTGAGTCAGATCATATCCCATGGCAGCAATGTTATTGCACAAGGTCACTACTTCATTATAATAGTCGCGATGGTTGGGAGCCAGTGTCAGGTAAATATCCGCCAGCATCGCCATTGCAGCCTCTTTGCAGGCACGTCCCCTGTCAGCATCTCCATAACTGCTTTTCGGAGGAAGCATATTCACTGCATTTTTGCAGTCGGAAAGGATTTGAGCATATACCTCATCTACCGTATTACGGGCAATATCCGCAGATTCTCCCGGTTCAAACGGCTCCAAGCGCAAAGGCACCCCTCCGTACAAACGAACCAGAATATAATAATAATGTGCACGCAGGAAATAAGCCTCACCCATGCAACGGGTCTTTATCTCATCGGAGATAGATGCTGAAGGCAGATTGGAAAGCACGATGTTGCAACGTCCGATCCCAACCCACGGAGAACGCCATACATACAAAGCAAAGCCGTTGTCGCTCTGGGCTATGAAGTTGGAAGCCTGAACAGTCTCCAAACCGTCAGTACCTCCTCCGGCTCCTACTTCACTGTTGCCTGCGATGATGTCGAGGCTCCAAATACGTTGGTTATACATATTAGATGACTGAAGAGTCTTGTAGCAGGCAGTAGTCAGTGCCACAGCAATCTCGTTCGTCACTTCCGATTCGGGATCGACGCCATATTTGGGATATTTATCCAAGAAATCGTTGCACGATGTCAATGCCAGCACGGCAGACATAAATACCAAAGTTATTATCTTTTTCATATTCTTTCTCCTGATTTAAAAGTTAAAGTTCAAGCCCATACTGAAGGTACGTGAAATCGGGTAACGGCTGCTGTCGATACCATTGACATCAACTTCCGGGTCGAAGCCGGAATATCCGGTGATAGTTGCCACATTCTCGCAAGAGAAAGAGATGCGGGCATTTTCCAGTTGAATCTTTTGCATCCACTTTTTGGGCAGTGTATACGAAAGCGTGATATTCTTCAGACGGAGATAGGAACCGTTTTCCACAAACCTGTCGGATACACGGCAGTTCTGGTTCGGGTCTCCCCAAATGGCGCGGGGCATAGAGTTGCTGGTTCCTTCACCCGTCCAGCGGTTCAATACGGCTGTGGTTTGGTTGTAAGCGGCTGCCATTCCTTCGTTGTCAACATTGTTGGCGTTATAAATCTTGTTTCCCGATACGCCTTGCAGGAAAACGGAGAGTTCCCATCCCTTATAAGAGAAATTATTGCTTAAAGAGAAGAACCAGTTCGGATTCGGGTTGCCGATAACGGTACGGTCTTCATCGTTGATGACTCCATCGTTATTCAAATCCCGGAAACGGATATCCCCCGGAGCGGCTCCCGGTTGGGTAGCATGGCGGTTTACTTCCTCCCAGTTTTGGAAAAGCCCGTCGGTCACGTATCCGTAGAATACATTGATCGGATAACCGGCTCTAAGCATAGTCACGTATGAGTTACCCATCTGATTGATAAACATCGGAGTTTCGCTGTTCAGGTCCAGAATTTCATTCTTGTTATAAGTGGCCGTTAAAGCAGATTCCCAAGAAAAAAGACCTTTCAGGTTGATGGTGCGCAGGGTCATTTCCACCCCTTTGTTGCGCATCTTGCCGGCATTGGTAAAGGTTTCAGTAGTATCTTCAAAACCGGAGGTGATAGGGATGGAAGCTTTCACCAACATGTCTGCCGTCTTTTTGATGTAGGCATCCAGCGAAAGGTTGACACGTGAATTGAACAGGCTCATATCCACACCGAAGTTGGTCTGGCGTACCTCTTCCCAATGAATATTCGGATTGGAAAGAGTGGTAGATACCAAAGCGGTGGAGTTGTTGTTGCCGAAAGGATAGACTCCTGTATTATAGGAAGCAACAAAGCCGTAGTTACCGATTTCCTGATTACCGGTCACACCGTATCCGATACGCAGTTTGAGGTCATTCACCGGAGAGTTGTCTTTCGGAAACCATTCTTCCTGCGAAATACGCCATGCCAGAGAAACGGAAGGGAATGTTCCCCAACGGTTGTTCTTACCGAAGCGGGAAGAACCGTCACGGCGCACAGTGGCTGTAAGCAGGTATTTATCTTCGTAAGAATAGTTGAGACGTGCCATCAGAGAAAGCAGTGCCCAGTCACTCTGCTGCCGCCGATACTGTACATCTTCTCGCCATTGTCCATTTCATGGATATTATCAAACATGAAGATATTCTTTTGAGCATTCAGGTAATCATAGTTGTTCCACTGGGCGGAAGAACCTGCCATCACACCTACACGATGTTTTTGGGCGAAAGTGTGGTCGAATACAAAATAATTATCCCACAGGTAGGTAAATGATTTGTTGTCACTCTTATAGCGGGAAGATTCTTCTACCGGATTCGGTTTCCAGTCGTAAGCCGGAGTAAGTTGTCGACAAACCAGAATTTGGCATCATAACCAAAGGTACTTTTCAACTTCAACCATTTGGTAAAGGCAATCTCTCCGGTGATGTTTGCCAGAAGTTATATCCTTTTGTCTCGTTCGTCATCATATACAATGTACCGATCGGATTGCGGACACTTCCATACCATTGCGCTTCCTGTCCGGGACCGCTCCAGCTACCGTCTTCATTCTTCACCGGCTGGGTGGGAAGTGCTTTCATCGCATCACCGATGCTGTAAGTTCCTCCCTCTTTCACGTCGGTACTGAATGTCAGATTAGTAGTGAACTTCAACCATTTATTAACCTGGCATCACTATTTGCCTGAAAATTGAAACGACGGTAATTAACGCTTTCTACGATACCGGACTGGTCGAGGAAACCGCCGGATACATAGTAATGTGCCTTTTCCGTACCACCGGAATAGCTAACCGAATAGCTTTGTTTCACTCCCGTACGTAGCATCTCATCCAGCCAGTTCGTTCCTGTTCCCAATAAAGAAGGGTCTGCCCAATAAGGGTTTGTATTATCATCATTATTAGACAGCATATCATGCTCAAGGCGGCATATTGCGCAGCATTCAGCATATCGGGCACTTTAGTAGCGTTCTGGATAGCCCAGTTTGCGTTTACCGTTACTTTTCCGGCACCTTCGGCACCACGTTTGCTGGTAATCATCACCACACCGTTGGCACCACGGGAACCATAGATAGCTGTTGCCGAAGCATCCTTCAATACGTCTACCCGTTCCACATCAGCCATATTCAAGGAAGACAATCCCAAGTCGGTAGGAATTCCGTCAATGACAATCAGCGGGTTACTGTTATTGATCGTACCCAAACCGCGGATTTAATGGTGACATTATCACCCGGCTTACCGGCATCGATAATTTGCACGCCGGATACTTTGCCCTGCATTGCCTGACCGATATTGGCTACCGGAGAGTCTTTGATGTCCTTCACTCCGACAGAAGATACGGCACCAGTCAAATCGCTCTTTTTCATCGTTCCGTAACCTACTACAACAACTTCGTCCAATACTTCCGTATCTTCCTGCAAGGTTACTTTCAACGAGTTTTTCCCGTTCACCGGAACTGTCTGCGTTTTATAGCCGACAAAAGAGATAGTCAGCGTGCTGTTAGCCGGAACGCTTAATGAGAAATTACCGTCTACATCGGTTATCGTACCATTCGTTGTACGTCCTTCCACCACACTGGCACCGATCACCGGTTCACCCGTGGCATCTACTACATGTCCTTTTATTGAAATCTGTTGTGCGAATGCACTAAGAGATAGGAACAAGCCCCACATTATTAATAAGAGGCGGCGTTCAAAGATTAATAAGAGGCGGCGTTCAAAGCCTTTCGACTTCATACTCTGTTTTCATG
>ENA-OQJH01000322-OQJH01000322.1-human-gut-metagenome-genome-assembly--contig:-NODE-322-length-27479-cov-1.926367_pt1 | contig 27479 bp, 32 predicted proteins | sample MGYA00242597_ERZ504763 | MGnify/ENA primary metagenome ERZ504763 (study PRJEB26092, sample SAMD00036359) | human gut metagenome | host: Homo sapiens | study: EMG produced TPA metagenomics assembly of...
CTCCATGGTGGTGATGTGAACGAAGCTCTTACTCCCCTGGTCTTCTTTCCCACAACTGTTTCTGACGCACTGGCCGCAAAAGCTTCTGCAGCTGCAGCCTCACTCTCGATTCCATATCGGGTCGCTTCTACTGCAAAAAACGGACTCTATAGCTGGGCTGCTCAGTGCGGTATCCCGGCACTTTTAGCAGAACGGGGAGAAAGAGGGCTATGGTGCGAAGATGAGGTCACAGCATGCAAAAGGAATATTTTTGAGTTAATGGCTCATCTTAAGATCAGACCTTTTTCAGATACTGACCTTCACCAGGAAGAGATCCGTCAGGCAGTTTATGAAGAGGCACCAAAAAATGGGTTCTGGTATCCTGCTGTCTCACATGCAGGTCAGAAATTAAAAAAGGGCACCCTTCTTGGCACCCTGAAAGATATTTATGGGAATGAAATTTTCCGATGTACAGCTCCATTTGATGGCGTTGTACTTTATTACACCCTGAGTCTGGGTGTAAAATGCAAAGATCCATTGATCGCATTTGGGGAGATTTAATATTTATTTTGCAGGCGTTGGGTTCACTCACAAACACGCGCTGGCGCGCTCTACTGTCTGCTATCGCAGACGGTTTGTTCGTTAAGGACGCAAGGAAAACAAATGCCGCTTAAAGCGGCGCTTGTTTTCCTTAAGCGTTCCTTATATCCGTCCCCCGCACTTCGGACAGTAGTTATAATCTTCGTCTGTCTCAAATCCGCAGCGCATACACTTCTTGTGGGGATTTCCGGAACCTTCCTGCCAGGTGCGGGTGTATTTTCCTCCTGGACCAGGTGAAGGTCGGCGGATGTGATCGCCGGTTCTTCGCCTCTTAATATGGCTTTTCCGATCTCCGGCTCCAGCTCGTAAATGGCGCTGCAACAGGACATCTGCACATAAAAGCGCTTATTCCACTTAAACAGCGGGATAAAGAAAAAACTGAAATACATATAGGTCATAAAGACCTGACACTGGCTGGTGCTGCCACAGCTTCCGCAAAGAATGCTTCTTGCGTAGTTAAGCAGCTTCCGGCCCTGACTGATACCTCCGATAAACAGCATATTGCTGTCCTCCTTTTAAAAACAAATACTTTATAGAAACTGTCACTGGCAGTTTCTTTCAAACGCATGGAAACTAACAGACCGCCTGATGGCGGCATGACCATACACAAAAATTATAAGTCAGCACGGTACAATGAACAAACCACCTTGTAAACTGTGATCCATTTTCTGATCCGGGACTGCCTCTTTTCTTCTGTTCCTGCTGCCCGTCTTCCTGCATGCATCAGCTCATCCACTGCACTTCTGGCACTTGCCACAGCATAGTTTCCTGTAAGGCAGCAGCCTTCTTCCAGCCGTGAAAATGCTCCCACAAAGCCAAGATTTCTGCTTCCAGTTGGAACTGTTTTAGGCCGGTCTGTAAAATGATGAGCCGAAGGGCTGAAGTTTATCTTCTTCGCCCACAAAGCTTCCGGTTCTCCCAGAGCAATATGCAGGTCAGCTGCCTTTTTCCATAATTTTCCAGAACCGCTGCCATTATCCATAATGCAGACATCCCCGGATCTCAGATCTATCTTTTCAAATACAAAAGCTTCCCGGTCAGTCTCTTCTTCCTGCAGTCTGCGTTTTACATACAGTTTTTTCACTGCCAGACCGGTTCCGCTTCCGTTGTCATTTCCATTTTCAAGCTCCAGATCCGTTACCTGAGTGTTTTCCAGCAACAATACGCCTTTGCGGCGCAGATACTGTTTCAGCAAACGGATCAGCTCCTGTCTTTCTTCCGGTGAAAGAAACAGAAACGGTCCTTTTAATTCCCATAAACTTCTGCGAAATTCCGCCAGATTGCTGTCTTTTTTCAGGCCAAACACACACTGGCACAGCTGCCACAGATCTGTCTCAAATATATGAGGTGTCCCACTGAACCAGTCTTCAACACTTAAAACATCCAGTCTTTCCTCTTCTGTACATAACAGCCGCCAGAGTGCCGGAAGGTCTGCACATCCCAGACGTTCTCCACCTTCTGTTTTTGGAAACGTAAACACTTTTTCCCCGGAACCTGGCAGTTTTCCACACAGTTCCAGAAAATCTTCGCAGTTTTCCCGGCTTACTACAAGAGGACCTGCATTTCCACATGCCTCCTCATTTTCCCCATACACCATAATACTGCTTCCAGGAAAATGGCAGTCTTTTATAAGCCAGACTGCTGCCGCCAGAGAGCTTAAACTATTTCCTATAATATAAGCCTTCTGCTTTCCATAATCTCGGCTGCGCACTACAGCTGCTTCCACAACCGCCAGTCTGGCATCATTTTTCGCTTTTTTATCTTTTTGTATCTGATAAGTCCATGCACCGGCTGCCGCGCCTAAACCTGCAGCCACAGCCAGCCGGATCCATCTTTTTTTATCTGACATAGGCATTTGCCTTTCTTTTTATAAACAGCCCACTTACTGCACGAAGTAATTAGCTAACTGGGCAAACTGCTCCAGGCTTAAAGCTTCTCCACGGACAGAAGGTGATACGCCCAGGCTCTCAATGGCCTTTGTGATCTCTTCTTTGGAGAATGAGATCTCCGGAGAGTTATTTAAACCATTTTGCAGTGTTTTTCTTCTCTGGTTAAAGGATGCGCGAATCAGCTTGAACATCAGCTTCGGATCTTTTACCTGTACCGGCGGCTCCTGATAGCGGGTCAGACGGATCACCGCGGAACCTACATTTGGTCTTGGGATAAAGCAGTTTGGCGGCACATTTGCCACAATATATGGGCTTGCGTAGTACTGCACTGCCAGAGACAGGCGCCGTAATCCTTAGATCCCGGTCCCACCTGCATACGGTCTGCCACTTCTTTCTGGACCATAACCGTGATATTGTCGATTGGCACATTGCTTTCAAACAGTCCCATGATAATAGGGGTAGTAATGTAATATGGCAGATTGGCAACTACTTTAATCGGTCTGCCGTTGTTGTATTCCTTTACCAGTTCATTGATATCCACTTTCAGGATATCCTGGTTGATGACCTTTACATTGGAATAGTCTTTTAATGTATCTGCAAGGATAGGCAGCAGATTGGTGTCGATCTCCACTGCGATCACCTGTCCGGCACTTTCTGCCAGATACTGGTCATGGTACCAATTCCCGGACCAATTTCCAGAACGCAGTCATCCTTTGTAATACCTGCTGCGCTTACAATTTTTTCCAGAACATGAGCATCGATCAGGAAATTCTGGCCGAAGCGCTTCTGGAACGCAAACTGATATTTCTGGATGACTTCAATTGTTTTTTTCGGATCTGATAATTTCTCATTCATTTACGATTTTACCTGCTTTTGTCTTCTTTCTGTTTCTATTATTTTTATATCATTTCGCTTCCACCCGCCAGTGACGGGCAGATCTGCATCTATAAACGGTAAAGCTTTCTGGCATTATCCCAGGTCATTTTCTCCACTGTTTCCCGGTCCACCCCCTTAAGAGCTGCCAGCTGATCTGCCACATAGGTCAGGTTCAGGGAAGAATTTCTCTTTCCCCGGTTTGGAACAGGTGACAGATATGGCAGTCGGTTTCCAGTACCAGGCGGTCTAAGGGGGCATATTCTACGGTTTCTACCAGTTTCTGGCATTTTTAAAAGTAAGTACGCCGCCAATGCCAAGGAAAAATCCCATATCCAGGTACTCCCTTGCCATTTCCTTTGTATAAGAAAAGCAATGGATCACACCACCGATGTCCGATCCGTGTTCTGCCTTCATAATATCCAGGGTATCTTTTGCAGCATCACGCTGTGGATGATCACCGGAAGCTTTAACCTGCGGGCCAGATCTAACTGGGCCACAAACCATTTTTTCTGGATCTCTTTATCCGGCTCTTCCCAGTAATAATCAAGGCCGATCTCACCAATGGCACGGACTTTTCCGTCCTGTCTTTCTGTGCACCAGGTCTCAATATCTTTTAAGCCTTCATCAGACAGTTCTGCGCTTTCACTTGGATGTACGCCTAATGCAGCATACATGAAATCATGGTTTCTGGCAAGCTCCAGTGTAGTCTTGCAGCTGGAAAGACTGGCAGCTACATTTGTAACAGCGTCAATGCCATTTTCTTTAAAACTGGCTAAAAGCTGCTCCCTGTCCTCGTCAAAGGCTTCATCGTCATAATGGGCATGTGTATCAAATATCATGTTGCTTATGCCTCCTGCAGATTAAATACATATTTGTCCAGGCGGTCAAAGGCCTCTTTTACCCTGGACAGCGGCAGAGCCAGGTTCATACGGATATGACATGGGCCGTGGAAAGCTACTCCGTCCTGCCAGATCACGCCTACTTCAATGCCTGCTGCCTGAAGCTCTGTAATAGTCTTTCCATGTTTTTTGCACCATTCTGTGCAGTCCAGGAAAAGCATGTAGGTGCCTTCCGGCTTGGAAACATTGACTCCTTCAAAATGCTTTTCAATGTAATCGCAGGCATAGTTTACATTTCCACTTAAGACCTCTTTTAATTCATCCACCCACTCATAACCTTCCGGTTATAAGCACCGATCAATGCATACATAGATAACAGGTTCATGCTGTTATAATGGCTTAAAGAGGACTCTTTTAAAATGCGGTCCCTTAACCAGTCATTGTAGATAATATGATAACTGCCAATCAGACCAGCCAGGTTAAAGGTTTTAGACGGAGCATAAAGTGCTACGGTCCTCTGCTTTGCATCTTCCGATACAGACTGGGTTGTAATGTGTTTATGTCCATTTAAGAGAAGGTCAGACCAGATCTCATCAGAAACTACATATACATCATGTTTCTTGTAGATCTCCATGGCCTTCTCGATCTCCCAGCGCTCCCATACACGGCCGGTTGGGTTGTGCGGGCTGCAGAAAATAGCTGCATGGATATGGTTCTCCACGATTTTCTTTTCCATATCCTCAAAATCCATGCGATATACATTATTCTCATCCTCACTAACGGGCTGTGGACAATGTGATAACCGTTGTTGGTCAGGCTCTTTGTAAAACCGATATAAGTGGGAGAATGAAGCAGTACACTGTCACCTTTCGAGCAAAGTACATTTAATGCACTGACCACACCGCCTAAAACACCATTTTCATATCCAATGTGCTTTGGTTCCAGTCCCTCTATGCCATTTCTGGTCTTATGCCACTTGATGATAGCGTCAAAATATTCTTCTCTTGGAGAAAAGTAGCCATAGGTAGTATGTTTTGTTCTCTCAATAATCGCTTCCGGGATCGTATGTACAGCCGGAAAGTTCATATCTGCCACCCACATTGGGATAATATCAAAACCTTCCTTCGTCTTCCCCGGCCATTTGATCCAGTCAGCCTCAAAAGGTTCCACTGCAATCGAGTCTTTTCCCTTTCGGTCTAAAATTGTTGTGAAATCGTATTTCATTGTATTTTCGTCCTTTCTGCTGCTCAGAACAGTTTTATCTGCAATATTTTTATTATAATTTCTCAATGATACACTGATGTTCTTGGGATTGCGCCTTGTTGCTGCTGTCAGCTCCTGGCGTATTTCTTCATTTGGGATAAATGCTGTCTGCGCATCCTGATCATATCCAAGATATCCCAAATGGATCAAATACATCAATACATCATCGATCTACTCCTTTTATATCTGCAAGCCTGTTACACGGATACAGGATCATGTTGCTCTGCAACAGATCGTTGTATACATAATAACATGAAGCCGGGTGGTTTACAAGAAAAGCAGCCGGAACAGGCTGTATTTTCCTGTATCCGACTGCTTTTTATACGATGCATATAGCTGAACCCAACTTACTTTCGCATGATTAAAACAGCTTTCTGCCTTCTACATATTTTCCGGCAACTTCTCTCTCATCCCCAGATAAATGATACGCTCCAGCCTCTGCTTTACAGTAAGCGGCTGGGGATGTTCCAGACGGCTGTCATCGCAGACCACTGCATCAAATTCATAGCCAGGCTCAAAGCTTCCCACCTTTCCAAAGAAGCTCCGACCCGCCCTTGGTTCGCCATATAAAATGCTTCTTCAATGGTCAGTGGCTTTAAGGAAGCATCTAACAATCTCCAGCGAAGCTTGGATGCCTGGATGGACTGTGCCATAGCTGCAAACAGGTTCTCACTTGTTCCGCCTGCCACATCACTTCCCAGTCCTATGTTCATTCCCTCTTCCAGATACCGGCGCACCGGTGCTACACCGGAAGAAAGATTGGTATTGGAGTCAGGACAGTGGGCGATAAATACACCTCTTTCTTTCATGCGGCAATCTCTTCCTCACCGGAATAAACGCAGTGGGCCATGATCGTAGGACACTCTCCTCCAAACAGTCCAAAATGGTCATAAGCATCCCCGTAAAATTCAGACCAGGGGCATAATTCCTTCACCCAGGCGATCTCTCCCGGATTTCAGACAGGTGGGACTGCATCGGCAGGTCAAAATCCTTCTGAATTCCTTTTAACCGCTCCATCAGTTCATCGGTACAGCTTGGTGTAAACCGTGGCGTAAGGATCGGTCTTGTATGGTCGTAATTTTTGTCAGCCACCATTTTAAGCCACTCTCTGGTCGCTTCTTCTGAGTCTTTCGCTGACGGCTCCCGCAGATAATCCGGGCTGTTGCGGTCCATATTTACCTTTCCGATCATAGTGGAAAGACCGCTTTCTTCCATCAGATCCATAAGCAAAATGGTCGCTTCTTTATGGATCGTTGCAAAGATACATGCCCTTGTAGCGGCGCTTTTTCTCATCTGCTCTGCAAAGATGCCGTATGCTTTTTTCGCATATTCCAGATCTTTGTATTTCGCTTCCTCTGGAAACGTATTGGTCTCCAGCCAGTCAAGAAGCTCCATATCCATTCCCAGACCCCGGAAGGAATACTGAGGAGCATGAACATGAAGATCTGTAAGTCCCGGGATGATCAGCTGATCGCCCATATCTTCTACAGGGACATTTTTCAACTCGTCCGGAAGCTCTTTATAAATCCCCCGGACCTTTCCATTTTCACAGACAAGATAACTCTGCTCATTGATGCATAATTCATTTTTATCTTTTGTGTATACAATATTTCCCTTTAAAGCAAATGTTTTATTTTCCATATGTTTCCTCCTTGATCTCAATCAGGATTTGTAAACATCAGATCATAAACCCACAAAACAGCCCGTCTGCGTTTGGTGTGCGTATTTGCCCTCCTTTCCAGATGCATGGCAATGAAAAAAGAGCCCCGCCTGCGCGGGACTCCTTTAAAATTCACTTTCATCTGTCACCAAACCCGCACACAGCAACACATAGCCAGGTACTCACAGCTACATGTACTATGTAGTCAACTATTTACGGCAGTTGGTAGAAACTCCGGACCTATCTCCGGGATATACATATGAAATCTGCTTTATGAAGTTACCTTTATTATAGCCAAAGAAAGTGGATATGTCTAGTAGCGTCCCCTATTCTTTCAAGTATTCATCACAGCAAAAAATGCCCCTACATTTAAAATGTCCGCATTCTTTACAGCCACAGCACTTCTACCTTATCCCCAGCCTGTACCGGCCCACTGCCTGCCGGTATCTCGATCAGGCAGTTACAACCTACCATGCTGCGCATCTGCCCATTTGCCTGCTGGTCTGGAAGCCAGACCTCTTTTCCGACCGCTTTTCCTCTTAAAAAAAACGACGTCTCCTGCTGTTCTTTGAGAAACCGGTTACAGCAGTAAGAGTTTCCCGACGCAGCTTCAGCTCTGGATCACCCATTTTTAATGACAAGATCTCACGTACAAACATTTCAAATGGAATTGCTGCAGAAAATGGATTGCCAGAAAGCCCTATAAACAAAACACCATCTTTTTCAGCTGCAAGCGTAGGCATTCCCGGTTTCATGGCAATACCATGAAAGAGGATCTTTGCTCCTATGGAAAGCAATGCCTCTTCTGTCAGATCTTTCTGTCCCACGGAAACACCACCGGTAGTGATCACCAGTTCTGCTGGTTGGCTGCTTCTTTTAAAGCCCCAGTCATAACCTCCAGATCATCTCCCACAGTCTGACTCATCATCACCTGAGCACCCAACTGATGTAAACGTGCCTTCATGTATACAGTATTCGTATTATATATTTTTCCAGGCGTCAAAGGTGTTCCCGGCTCTACTACTTCACTGCCGGAAGAAACAACTGCCGCTCTCACCCGTTCATACACAGGCAGCTCCATAATACCATTCCCACTGGCAACTGCCAGAGCAGCCGCATCGATCTTAGTACCTGCATGGAGCAGAATATGACCTTTTTTGTACTCTTCTCCTTTAAAGCAGATACTGCAACCAGGTTCTACTTCTTTGTAGATCCGGACTGCATCTTCTCCTTCATCAGTATCTTCCTGTCGGAGAACACAGTCGGCACCGACAGGAATCATTGCTCCTGTCATGATGCGGATCGCTTCTCCCGGCTTTACCTCTGCCTCTGAAAAATCCCCGGCATATATTTTTCCTGTTACCTTTAATTCCACCGGCTGCTCTTTGGAAGCACCAGCGCTGTCCTTAGCCTGAAATGCATATCCATCCTGCGCAGACCGACTGAAAGGAGGCATATCAAGTAACGCAAATACATCCTGCGAAAGTACCAGCCCCAGACATTGTTCCAAAGGTTTTCTTTCTGTTCTTCCCTGTGTTACATGATCCATAAGGATATCCAATGCCTGTTCCAACTGATGCGCATGATCGTTCCTCCTGTGTTTGCTTATGCTGCTAAAATTTCTTTGTATCCTGCCAAATTTCTTCGACATTTCCATCTTTGTATATCGTTTCACAAAATATTATACCTGAAATAAAACCCCTGTCAATTTAACATTTCTTCTGGATGGCAGAAAATACGTCATATCTATCTGCAGCTCGCCGGCAAATGTAAACTGATGTAAATAAAAGTTTGCATTTCTACCATTTTCCCATTCATCTTACGCCCACATATACTGGAACAATCACGTTTTCTCTTATTTTTCTCAATTTGGCATCATTTTGCTTTTAATGATAACAGGAACTGGATCGTATATCCAATACAGAGAGGAGAACGCATATGTCATTACCAAAAAGAATTGAAATTACAGAAGTAGGCCCAAGAGACGGCTGGCAGAACCATAAAGCTATGATCATCCAACAGAGGTAAAAGCAAAATATGTGAAAAAAATGATCGATGCCGGCGCTGATAAGATCGAAGTTACTTCTTTCGTCAATCCAAAAGCCGTTCCACAGATGCAAATGCCAAGGACTGGTTGCTGGTACAGCCTTATGCAAAAGAAAAGGGATGTCAAACCATCGGCCTTGCTTTAAATAAGCGTGGTGTAGATGATGCGGTAGCTGCCGGTGTAGACTATGTTGGTTTCGGTATTTCCGTCAGCGAAGAACATAATAAACGCAATTCCAACCGTAAAAAGATCAATTTTGATGTATGCGGACTTTCATTCAAGCATTTTGTACTGTTTTTCGCCGTTGTTTTTGTCAGTGCCTATCTGGGATTTATGCCTACTGTGACCATTTATTCCAATTCGGCAGGTGCCTTTACTGCAACTACATTTGTCGGGTCTGTAGCCTTTCTTATGGCAGTAGGCGGTGTCTTTTTCTGGCTTGGAAATACCATTCCTATTTTAAATAACTATTTAGGCGGAGCCTGTCTTCTGCACTCCTTGGTGCCTCTTTGATGAATTATCTGGGACTGGTACCTGAACCTTTAGCAAATGGTGTCCGCATGGTCATGAAGGGCGGTTTCCAGGATATGTACGTTGCCATGCTCCTTATCGGATCTGTTCTTGTAATGGACCGGAAACTGATCTTAAGCGCAACCGCCCGCTATCTGCCAACCATCATCGGAAGCCAGGTCTTGCTCTTGGTTTCTGTATGATCGGCGGTGCCATTACTGGTTTTGGAGCAAAAGAAGGTCTTTTCTATATCGGCGCTCCCTGTATGTCCGGCGGTTCCGCAGGTGCTATTACTACCCTTCCTTCTCTGTACAGCGCCTTATCCGGACAGGACATGACCGGTATGGCAGGACAATTCCTCTGCTACGCTTCTATCGCCAATATCCTTGCAGTGCTCATGGCAGCTGTAGGCGGCGCTGTAACTGCTAAAATGAGCGGCTGGAACGGTGGCGGAAGGATACTGGTAAGCCAGAGCGCAGAAGAATTAAAAGAAGAAAAACGGGCCGGCACCAGTGCCGACTACAAAAAACTGGGAAGTGGCATTTTTATGTCACTGGTGATCTACCTCTTAGGTGATATCTTAGGCAAACTTCCGGGAACCAGCGTGATCGCCGGCCTGGCATGGTCCATTATTATCGCGATTGTAATTAAATGTACGGGTATTCTTTCTGATGATATAGCTGATAATTGTGTTTACTCCATGAATTTTGCCTTAAAAGCCTCCTGCCTATGCTGGTTGCAGGAATTGGCATCAATTCCTTAAAGATCACCGACCTGACCAAGTTTTTCAGCCTGGTGTCTTTGCCGTTATCTTCTTTGGCGTCCTGGGTGCTTTTATCGGTGCCATGATATTTGCCAAACTGGCGGGGCTGTTCCCTTACGAAGCAGGTGTAACTGCAGGTCTTTGCTGCTGTAACATCGGTGGAAGCGGGAATCTGGCTGTTTTAACAGCTGCTGACCGTATGAACCTTCTGGCATTTGCTCTATCTCTACACGAATTGGCGGTGCTTGATGGTCGTATGGCTGGGATTTTTGTATCCACTGTTAATGAAATAGCCTGCTGGAAACCATTAAAACTTATTGCTGATAATTCTCTCCTGAAATATTACATAGTAACTGACAAACAGGGACCCATCTGTGCCAGTCGGGTACAGTTTGGGGCCCTGTATTTTATAAGGTGGTTTGTATATGAAATTTGTAAAACGTATTGTGATCTATCTGGCCGGATTGTTTTTCGTTGCCCTGGGAGTTGCATTTTCCGTCAATTCCAATCTGGGCGTATCTCCGGTCAATTCACTGCCCTATGTGGTAAGCCGGATCCTTGGAAAAGACCTTGGAACCTGTGTGACCGTTATCTTTATCGGCTATATCCTGATCCAGATCCTGCTTTTAAGAAAGGCTTTCCGCCCTCTGGATCTTGCCAGATCCTCTGCTCCTTTGCCTTTGGATATTTCGTTGACCTGACAGAAACCCTTCTTGGAAGCTTCTGCCTTCCCGGCTATCCCGGAAGGCTTGTAATGCTTGCCATCAGTATTTTCCTCGTTGCTTTTGGCATCTGCCTGTATCTGGACACCGACCTGATCGTCATGCCTATGGAAGGCCTTACCGCAGCCATGAATAAAACTGTTTTTCCTAAAAAAAGCCTTTCATGAAGTAAAAGTGATCCTGGATTGTACGGTAGTTGTTGTAGGTATTGTCCTGTGTTTTGTTTTCCTTGGAGAACTTCAGGGAATACGGGAAGGAACTGTACTGTGCGCCCTGTTAGTTGGAAAAGTGATGAAACCTATGCAGAAAGTGCTGGTTCCGACTGTAAAGAGATTTTGTTGATAACTTTCAACACATACTTCAAACTTAACAGCCCCTTTCGTGGGGCTGTTTTGCGTAAATCTATGTCACTTATTTTTCTTTTAGGCACATCAAATCTTACTTAAAAAATCCTCTTCCGAATTCGATCTGGCTGCCTTTTTAACCCATGCGCTTAGACGCTCTGCATCTGTTTCAGTCAAGATCATTTCACGGGTTTTCTCCGATACGGGACCAGTTTCTTCAAGTATATCCAAAATACTTTTCGCTATTCCCCAAGCCACTCCTTTCTTCATTCCACGTTCCAAACCGATAGATAAAATGCTCATCCTTACAGCCTCCCATTCTTTTGATTGCTTTATCTCTGTCACAATCTCATCTAATTGCGCTATGCGCTCATCTTTTACTAAAATTTCAGGATTTTCCAAAGTCGTATGTTTCATATACTGCAGCAGGCTTACTAATACAGGCTCTCCCTTTTTGCTGGTCATATTTAAAAATATCTTTTTAGTTCCATCTTCCAGATGCAAGTCCCTTATTTCTTCGCACTGCTCTGTAAAAGTATATTTTGCCAGCCCTTTTCCAAATATATCCTTCTGGGTGATAAATGTAATGATCGTAGGTGGCAGATGTTTATACCGGGTCTTTCTTCCCGATTTTAATAAAGGCGTATCGATCAGTCCTGATAAAATCTCGCCCTGCGCCGCATATCATCCTGCTCTGTATCATTTTGCATTTCCGTTGCAATTGCGTCCTGAAATGTCTGTTGCCCTTGCGTCTAAACGGATCGCCCGCTGCCCGCTCTTATTCAGGATCACCTCTTCTACATATACTTCCTTCAGTTTTAAATTTTTTTCCCCTGTTATAATACTTAAAACATTTCTGTGTGCTGTTTTGTTTTTCATAACAGATAAAAATAAGGCAAAATCACAGAGATTAAACTCCCTATTTTCCAGCTACATCTCATGATCGGTTATTTCCGGTTCCCATACACTGTTTGACATAGGCATCGTCCTTTCTGTTAGTCGGCAGAAAGTTTTCTCTGTACTCTCTGCCTGTTTCATTGGTTTGTGATTTAAGCAAAGAGTTTCAGATAAGATGCTGTTTTGGATACAGCTTAGAAATATAGAATATTTAGAATATATTTGAAATCCTGCTTATATTCAGAATAGCAGTTTTCTCTTAAAATGTCCAGTATATGCGCGAAAAAGGGAGGGGAATATTTTCCCTCTCCCTTTATCTCTTTATATTTCAATTATATGCGCCCAAATTTCTACTATTACAAACATGAAATACATTTATTTACTGATCATTAGCAGATCTCAGCTCCGGCTGGCATCTTCTTTTCCGGTACCATTAAGGACAGATTTCCCTCTGCGTCTTCTGCACACAGATCATGCCTTCGGATACGACTCCGGCTAATTTAGCAGGCTTTAAGTTGGTTACTACCATAACTTTCTTTCCTACCATTTCCTCTGGTGAGTAATGAGCCTTGATACCGCTTACGATCTGGCGGGTCTTGGTTCCGATCTTTACCTGGGAGCAGAGAAGCTTTTTGGACTTCGGTACTGCTTCGCACTTAACGATCTCACCGATCTGGAACTGCAGTTTTGCAAAATCATCGTAGGTGATCTCTGCCTTTGGCTCTAAGTCAATGCCATCATCCTCAGCTGCCTCTTCTGCAGGTTTTGCAGCTTCTGCTGCAGCTGCGCGCATTTCCTCTACTTTTGCCATAACTTCCTTGATATCCATACGTGCAAAGAGGATCTCAGGCTTGTCTGTTACCTTATTTCCTGAAAGATACAGACCGAAGGTATCCATTTCATCCAGCTCTCTCTTCTTTGTATTTAACTGAGCCAGGATCTTCTCAGAAGTCTCAGGCATAAATGACTCTAACAGGGAAGCGCCGATGGTGATCGCCTCTGTCAGGTTGTAAAGAACCGTTGCAAGGCGGTCTTTCTTAGCCTCGTCCTTTGCAAGAGTCCATGGAGTTGTCTCATCAATGTACTTGTTGCATCTTCTGAAGATACCGAAGATCTCTGTAATGGCATCTGCTACACGCAGCTGGGCCATCTTTGCGTCTACCTTCTTTACTTCCTCTAATACAACAGCCTTTAAGTCTTCGTCAACAGCTTCTGCAACGCCCTTGTTTTCTACAACGCCGCCAAAGTACTTGTTGCTCATGGAAATGGTACGGTTTACAAGGTTTCCAAGGATATTTGCCAGGTCAGAGTTCATACGCTCTACCATCAGCTCCCAGGAGATAACGCCGTCATTTTCAAATGGCATTTCATGAAGCACGAAGTAACGTACTGCATCTACGCCAAAGAAATCTACCAGAGTATCTGCATAGAGAACATTTCCCTTGGACTTGCTCATCTTGCCATCGCCCTGAAGCAGCCATGGATGACCAAATACCTGCTTTGGAAGCGGTACGCCTAAAGCCATCAGGAAGATCGGCCAGTAAATAGTATGGAAACGGATAATGTCCTTACCGATCAGGTGCAGGTCTGCAGGCCAGTATTTCTTAAACTGGTCAGTGCTGTTTCCATCACAGTCATAGCCGACACCGGTAATATAGTTGGTCAGCGCATCCAGCCATACATAGGTAACATGCTTTGGATCAAAGGTTACCGGAATACCCCAGTCAAAGGTAGTTCTGGATACACACAGATCCTGAAGTCCCGGAAGAAGGAAGTTGTTCATCATCTCATTCTTTCTGGAAACAGGCTGGATAAACTCTGGATGAGAATTAATGTACTCGATCAGCTGCGGTGCATATTTGCTCATACGGAAGAAATATGCCTCTTCCTTTGCCGGCTTAACCTCTCTGCCGCAGTCAGGGCACTTGCCGTCTACTAACTGGGATGGAGTCCAGAAAGACTCACATGGAGTACAGTAAAGTCCCTCATAAGCACCTTTGTAGATATCTCCCTGGTCATAGAGTTTTTTAAAGATCTTCTGTACCTGTGCTTCGTGGTCAGCATCTGTGGTACGGATAAATTTATCATAAGAAGTATTCATCAGATCCCAGATACGCTTGATCTCGCCTGCAGCCTTATCTACAAACTCCTTTGGAGTGATGCCTGCAGCCTCTGCCTTCTCCTCGATCTTCTGTCCGTGCTCATCGGTACCGGTCTGGAAGAACACATCGTATCCCTGAGCTCTCTTATATCTTGCAATACTGTCTGCCAGCACGATCTCATAGGTGTTGCCGATATGCGGCTTACCGGAAGCATATGCGATGGCAGTTGTAATATAATACGGTTTTTTCTTACAATCCTGACACATATTTTAAATCCCTCTTTCCAGCCCCCTTTTGGAGCATTCTAATGATGTAAGTATAAGCGTTTACAGGGCTTTCGTCAAGACGCCCTATGCCACATACGTTGTAATTTTCCTACATATAATATATAATGACACCAGTGTCAAAAGGTCTAAAATCCGATGCTAGAGTGCAAAGCACGTAGCAATCCGGTATCATGGACGATCATTGTATCCCAAAAGGAGATTTTTATGAAACAGAGAACACAAAAATATCTGCATGCCATCCTTGCACTGGTGTTATCCCTGTGCCTTATTACCGGCTGCTCACTTTTTCCAAATTCTGCACCGAAAGCAGACAAAAATACCTCTCAGGAAACCATTGCAGAAGAAGCAACTGAAAACTCTTCTGACGACTCCGCCAGTCAGCCAGACGAAGCAGCCCTGGCTGCAGCCCGGGAAGCCTTTGACCAGTACACGGAAAACCTGTTTAAACAGGAAGCCTCCCAGTCCCTTCTTACCCTTCACTATACACTTGCAGACCCGGAAAGTTACGGCATTACCGATTATGACCGCACTCTTGGAACAGCTTCCGCTGAAGATACACGAAAGGACCTTGAAGAGGCAAAACAGATCAAAGCAGACCTTGAAGCTATGGATACCCGTCTTTTATCCAAAGACCAGCTGCTTACCTATACCATTCTTTCTTCCTACATTAATACTCTTCTGTCCTCTGATGGATTAGAGCTGTATGACCAGCCTTTATCCACCACCCTTGGCATCCAGTCCCAACTCCCTATCCTTTTATCTGAATATACTTTTTACAGGAAACAGGATGTAGATGATTACTTGTCTCTTTTGTCATCCATTGACACCTATTATGACTCTCTCATTGCCTTTGAGACAGAGCGGGCCCAGGCGGATCTTGGCATGTGTGATACCGTTATCGACAATATCATCCGCTCCTGCAATGCTTATCTTATTGACGCAGACCACAGCTTTATGGCAGAGACTTTTTCTTCCCGTTTAGATGAAATGGGCGGTCTTTCAGACCAGGAAAAAGCCGATTATAAGGCAAAAAATAAAAAAGCCATCGACGAACATTTCGTACCTGCCTATGAACGGCTGATCAGCGGTCTGGAGAGTTTAAAAGGAACAGGTTCCAATGACAAGGGTCTTTACTACTACCCGGAAGGCCGGAAATATTATGAATATCTGGTAAATGCCAGCACCGGAACCTCCTACAGTGATGTTTCTGCCTTAAAACAGGCCATTAACAAGCAGATGTCAAAGGAACTGGCAGCCGTGAACCAGCTGTTAAGCGATGATCCGTCTTTAGGCGATAAACTGGACTCTTCCCCCTTTACCCTGACGGAACCTAAGGACATTTTAGAGGATCTGAAAGCCCAGTCCCAGGCAGATTTCCCGCCTGTAAATGACTGTAACTATACCATTAAAAATGTGCCAAAAACATTAGAAGGCTTTTTAAGCCCTGCTTTCTATCTTACAGTACCTATTGACCGGCCGGAAGACAATTCCATTTACATTAATAACCAGAGTGCAGATGCCGGCTCCCTCTACACCACCATGGCCCATGAAGGTTATCCGGGACATATGTACCAGACCAATTACTTTAACCAGCATAACACCTGTAACCTGCGGAATGTCCTTGATTTTCAGGGATATGTAGAAGGCTGGGGTACTTATGCGGAATACTACGCCTACACACTGGATCATGGCATGGAGGAGCAGGTAGGTGAACTTTTGCAGCACAATGCCGCCTTTACACTTGCCCTTTATGCCCTGTTGGACATTAACATCCACTACGAGGGCTGGGATATGGACCAGGTAAACGATTATCTGACTATGTACTTCCAGATCGATGATCCTTCTGTCATCTCTTCCATTTACTATGAAGTAGTGGAAAATCCTTCCAACTACCTCTCCTATTACACTGGTTACCTGGAATTTTTAAATATGAGAGAAGAAGCACAGCAAAGACTGGGAGCCAACTTCTCCCTGTTAGAATTTAACCGCTTTCTCCTGGATATAGGTCCGGCACCTTTCAGTGTGATCCGAAATTATTTTACACAGTGCTGATACAAAATGGCAGCAGCAATTAGATTTGTTTGAAAACAATATTAATTGTTGTTAAAATGTCGTTAATAAATATAATATCATCTTTTTGATATTAAAATCATGTTAATTTTCTGATAATACATTGGCGTAAGATGTCTGATGTGGTATTTTAATTACATCAGACATCTTATTATTTTGTTACAGTTCAGTCATGCGCTGGTTTGTATGAAAAAGTGTGTTGCAAGCCTGCTTGCATAAGCGCTTTCTCATACAAATCAGCATATGGTGAACCACCATGCTTCTTGTTTTCATGAACATGGAAACAAGAAGATGTCATGACTGAACTGCAACAAAATGTTTGCATCAAAATCATCTGCTGGCAGACAACTGAAAACATGCTCTGAAAGAGGTCGGAAAATGAGATTGGAGAGGGAACTATGAAAGGTATTAAAAAGCTGCTGTCCTATGTCACAAAAGTAGAATATGCCATTATGATCATTGCATTTATTGCCATGGTGGCCGCTTACTTTGTCGCAGTCATCAACCGCAACTTTATCAAAGCCTCCATGCCATGGACGGAAGAAGTGGCCATGTACAGTATGATCTATATGGCTCTGTTAGGCACAGAAGTAGGTCTTCGTGACGGCACGCAGGTTGCTGTTACCGCTATTATTGAAAAGCTTCACGGAGTCACCAAAAAAGTGGTATCCATTGTTGAGCAGATCGTGTTAGAGGTCTTTACCGCTGTTATGTTAAAGGCCGGCACCGCCTTATTTTTAAAACAGATCCAGACTGGTCAGACAACTCCTGTATTAAAGATCCCTATGTCTGCCATGTATTTCTCACTGGTACTTACCTTTGGACTGATCTTACTGATCCAGACTGTGATCCTCGTAGAAAAGATCATGGATTTAAAGAATAAGGAGGCAGAAGCATGAGTGCAGGTATCATCCTTTTCGCAGCGTTTGCTGTATGTCTTATTGTAGGAGTTCCGGTTTCCATCTCCCTGGGAGTGGCTTCCCTTTGCTCCGTAGTATTCCGGCGGTCTGTCCGCTTCCTCCACCGTTATCGCACAGCTATCTTCGGCGGACTGCAGTCTACTTCCATTATGGCCATCGCTTTCTTCGTACTCGCCGGAAATCTGATGACCAAAGGTGGTATCTCCCGTCGTATCGTAAATTTCGCCAACTGCCTGGTAGGCAATGTGCGCGGCGGAATGAGCCTGGCACTGGTTTTAGCCTGCGCATTCTTCGCAGCCTTATCCGGTTCCGCTCCTGCAACTGTTATTGCTATCGGTACCATGCTCTACAATGATATGGTAAAGCTTGGCTACCCAGGTGACCGTACAGCCGGACTGTTAGTTGTATCCGGTGGTCTTGGACCGATCATCCCCCATCTATCATCATGGTCATCTACTGTACTTTAACAGGCGCTTCTGTTGGAAACATGTTTAAACAGGGCATGCTCATCGGTATTGTGATCATGCTTGTATTAATGACAGAAGTTCTCTTTTACGCAAAAAAGGAAAACTGGCCAAAACAGGCTGTAAAGCGCAGCCCTTCTGAGATCTTTAAGATCTTCTTAGATGCCATCCCGGCGCTGATGACCCCCATCATCATCCTTGGCGGCATCTACTCCGGTATGCTGACAGCAACAGAAGTGCTGCCATCGCAGTTGTATGGGCTGCCATTGCCGGACTGTTCATCTACAAAGAACTGACTGTAAAAGAACTGGTCCCCATTTTAAAAGATTCCGCGAAAAGCTCTGCCATGATCTTATTCATCATCGCAGCTTCTACCGCTTTCTCCTGGGTATTTACCTTCTCAGGCGCTTCCCAGGCACTGGTAAACGCAGTTATCAGCATGCATTTAAATTCCGCGCTGTTCTGCTTCGTAGTTGCCATTATCCTGCTGATCTTCGGTACATTCATGGAAGGAACCGCGATTGCCGTTCTTTTAGTACCGGTCCTCTGGCCTATTGCCCAGAGTATGGGCATTGACGTGATCCACTTCGGCATGATCGTGTGCATCTCCAACGTAGTTGGTACCATGACACCTCCGGTTGCAGTAAACATCTTCTCCGCTTCTACCGTATCCGGTCTGAAAATGGGCGATATTGCAAAAGCAGAGATCCCATTCCTCATTGGATATGTGGCAGTCTTCTTCTGCTGCGTATTCTCTGAAACCTTCTGTACATTTTTAATCTGATGAAAAGGGACTGACTGCCCTTTCTCATATTAGGTACTTAACTTTTTTCTCTTGCCAAAAGCCCCCAGGTTTTGCCTGGGGCTTTTGCATTGCTGTTCCTATTATTCCTATTACTGATCCATATTTCTTTGTTTCAGCTTTCCATCTGCCGTCCTAAAAATCCGCAGGCAGTGGCAGCCAGCTTCATTTCCATTTCTCCAAACCGCGCTCTTGGCTCCCGGCTCATAATGGCTACAGCGCCGATTGCATCGCCTTCGCAGATAATAGGGGCTACCACCTGGGCGGTAATACCTTCTAATTCTTCATCTACCAGCTGGACAAAGCTTTTTTCATCTTTTCCGGATTGCACGACCTGGCGTTCACCGATCACCCGCTCCAGGGAAGGGCTGATGGCTTTTTGCAGCAGTTCTTTTCTGGCACCGCCGGATACTGCGATCACCTGATCCCGGTCCGTGATGCACACGATCAGGCCCGTTGCCTGGGACATGGCCTCTGCATACTGTCCGGCAAAAGCAGCCAGCTCCACCATAGGGGAATATTTCTTTAAAATGATCTCCCCCTCACGGTCTGTAAATATCTCTAAAGGTGTTCCTTCCCGCAAACGCAAGGTCCTTCGTATCTCTTTTGGGATCACCACACGTCCAAGGTCATCGATCCTTCTTACGATTCCTGTAGCTTTCATAACGTTTATTCCTCCTGCATACCACAAAACATCTCTGTTTCCATATTGTGTGTCTTATGGGTAGTATGTGGAAATGCGGGTAAAATATACACTGCTGCTTTCTATATTTACTTCCGTCCAGAAATTAAATTTTTATTATTTCACTTCTACCAGCTCGATCTTAAAGTTCAGCTCTTTTCCTGCCATTTCATGATTTGCGTCAAAAGTAATGGTCTTCTCTGTCTTTGCAGTAACTTTTACAGGGAATGGCTGGCCCATCTGATTGGTCAGATATACCTGCTGGCCTACAGTCAGATCCTCAGAACCTGGAAGCTGCTCGATCTCCAGTTCAAAGATCGCGTCCGGATTTGGCTGGCCGTATGCTTCTTCCGGCATCAGATGGATATCCTTTACCTCTCCTACTTCCATATCAGCCACTGCTGCGTCAAAGCCTTTGATCATCTGGCCTGCGCCGCATACGAACTCTAATGGTTCGCCTCTGTCATAAGAAGAGTCAAACTGGTTCCATCATTAAAAGTACCTTTATAATGGGTGCGGCATGTCTTTCCTACATTGCGTCCTGTGATTTCCATGATTTAATCCTCCGTTGGGGTGGTTATTATAGACTTATGAACCCTGCGCTGGCACGTTTTTTATGTCTGCTGACGCAGATGGTCCACTCTTTCCTAGCATACCATACTTCTACATCCCTGTCAGTTTTTTCTTGCCTCCTTTCTATTGAATTTCCCGCCAAACCAGGTATACTGGTATCATAAGGAGAAGCAACAAAGAAAGGGGACACACTTATGGTTATCTACAAAGCAAAAAACTATCAGGACTTAAGCCGCAAGGTGCAAACATCATTTCCGCCCAGATCATTATGAAGCCGGACTGCGTATTGGGGTTAGCAACCGGTTCTTCACCGATTGGCACTTACAAACAGCTGATCGAATGGTACAACAAGGGGGATCTGGACTTTGCCAAAGTCACCACTATTAATCTGGATGAATACAAGGGACTTGGCCCGGACAATGACCAGAGCTACCGCTATTTTATGAACACCAACCTGTTTGACCATGTAAATATCGACAAGGCCCGTACTTCGTTCCAGACGGCTTAGAGCCGGATCCACAGAAAGCCTGCGCTGCCTATAATGAGATCATCCGCTCCCACGGCGGTATCGATCTGCAGCTTTTAGGTCTTGGAAGAAATGGACATATCGGCTTTAACGAACCTGGCGCTGCTTTTGAAAAAGAGACCCACTGTGTAGACTTAACAGAAAGCACCATTGAAGCAAATAAACGTTTCTTCGCCTCTGAAGATGACGTTCCAAAACAGGCCTATACCATGGGCATCAAAAACATCATGCAGGCAAAGAAGATCCTGCTGATCGCAGGCGGCGAGGAAAAGGCAGAAGCCTTAAAGAACTCTCTCTATGGCCCTATTACACCATCTGTTCCGGCATCTATCTTACAGCTGCACAATGATGTAACCGTGATCGCAGATGAAGCCGCTTTAAGTTTGATCATGTAACTCATATAACTTACACCCTCATTTACAGAACCTGCCACCGGCAGCTTCTTGCAAATGCATGGAAACTAAAAAGGATATTGCCAGACTGTTTTTATACCGCCTGACAATATCCTTTTCTGTTGGGCTGACATTTATCTCACTAACACTTATTTTACTAACGCTCCAATGGTTCTGACCATCCTCCCCACATCAATCGGTTTCGCAATATGTCCGTTCATACCTGCAGCAAACGCCTTATTCCGGTCCTCATCAAAAGCATTGGCAGTCAGGGCAATAATCGGGATCGCCTTTGCGTCTTCCCGTTCCATGCCACGGATCTTTCTTGAAGCTGTATAGCCATCCATATTTGGCATCTGGATATCCATTAAAATGGTGCTGTAATAACCTGCCGGCTTTTCTGAAAACAGTTCCACACATTTACATCCGTCCTCTGCCCGCTCAACTTTAAATCCATTTTCTTCCAGTATGGTTATGGCAATTTCCGCATTCAGCTCATTATCTTCTGCAAGAAGAATGCGCTTCTCCTTAGATCTGTTATACAGCTTTTCTTCTTTCTTTACATAACTGTCTTTGACCTCTTCCTCAGAAGCGATCTCAAAAGGCAAAATAACTTCAAACTTGCTGCCTTTGCCCCTTTCGCTTTCTACCTGGATCGTTCCACCCATAAGATCTATCAAGGCTTTTACGATCGGAAGACCCAGACCGGCACCTACTACCTTACTTTCCGTACTGGTCCGCTCTCTGGTAAATTCTTCAAAAATATGAGGCAGATATTCTGCACCCATGCCAATTCCCGTATCTTCTACCAGAATACGGTATGCAGTCCATCCCTCTTTCTCCCATGGGATCTCTTTGATCTGTACTGTAACGCTGCCGCCTTCCGGGGTGTACTTAACAGAATTGCTGATAATGTTTAATACGATCTCCCGCACTTTTGTCACATCACAGATGATAAACCTGTGTTCTACATCCAACGTACAGTTGTATTTCAGCCGCTTCTTCTCCACTGCCGGTTCAAAAACTGCATTTAATGCCCCTAACAGTTCCTGGGCATCCCCAACTTCTGTCCGTAATGTCGCCTTTCCGCTTTCGATCCGCGCCATTTCCAGAACATAGTTGATCAGGATAATAAAAACGAACCGGATAACTGGATCTTCTTAATATAATCATGGACTTTTTCTTTATCATCCAGATGTTTCTCTAAAAGATCAGAAAAACCAATGATCGCATTCATCGGAGTCCGGATATCATGACTCATGTTAAAGAGAAATCTTGTTTTGGCTTCACTTGCTTCTTCCGCCCGTTTTGCTGCCCGTTCGATCTTTTCCGCATACAGTGCCTCTTTATAACGCTGCATCTCATACTGCCAGTAACCAACCGTCAACACTCCTGAAACAAGGGCTGCGATCAGTATCCCAAAAGCAATCTGTGACTGCGGTACCCATCCGGCTTTTGGCTCGATCTCAAAATACCAGGTATCATTAGGCACATCACAGGCTACTTCCAGTGTGTCCTTAAAGGAAAATTTTTCACTCTGGGCAATCGTCAGCTTTTCTCCCAGTTCTGTGCCATTTTTCCATATGAGATACTGATAGGACGCATCTTCCAGTTTATATGTTTCCACTTCTTCCATAAAATGATCCCAGTTTAATACCAGAATGGAAAAGCCCCAAAACGTATCTTCCCCTGCTTCATCTTTTACATAAACAGGATCAAAAAGCAGTGCGCCGTTTCCGCCCTGGACCAGTGGAAATGGTCCTGCAATGGTATACTGACGCTTGTTTTTGCCAGATTTGCCTCTTTCTTTCTGTCCGGATGCTCCAGCATATTTAAACCCATGGCCTCTTCATTCCCTTTCATGGGATAGATATGGGAAACAATACCGTCCTTTGCCAGTTCATGGGCTTCGATCACATTTTGCTTATCCTGCATCATCTGGGATAAAATGGAAAATTTTCTCCATCAATATCATATCCTGACTCTATGATATTTTTCACCAGTTCTGACTCCGCCAGATACCGGTTCAACTGGGATTTTACCCTGCTTACTGTGGACTCCGCTGCATAAACAGCCTTTAATTTTTCTTCCTTTTCCTGTTCCCGGTTTAAAAACAGGCACTGCCTGTAACGACCAGAAAAGAAAGAACGCAGACCATAAACGCGCGAAATTTCATTCTCCCCCGGTCTGTTTTTCGTTTCATATGTAAACCTCATAAAATTAAATATTCTTCGTTTGTAACTATGTGATACCATTATACCAGACTAACGTTTGTTTCAATGAAGAATAGATGAACAAATATCAAAAGAACATCATTTCCCCAGTTGAATTTCCTTAGAAAATATGGTATTCTAAGCCTTAACAATTGTATCTGTACTATATATAGTTATTTTTTTGCGTTGATACTTTGTCGCTTTAAACTGACAAACGTATTGCTAACATCCAGCATAGTAGTCGGATAATATGTTCGTTTATTAATAAAATCCTGTAGAAACGAGAGAAAACCATGAACCAGTCAGAAACATTACTTGAAATAAAAGATCTGTGTGTGGAATTCAAGACCATGGCCGGAACGGTACACGCAGTAGACCACTTAAGCTATACGCTCCACCGCGGTGAGAAGTTAGGCATCGTAGGGGAAAGCGGAAGCGGAAAAAGTGTGTCCTCCCTGGCTATGATGCAGCTGATCCCAAATCCTCCGGGCAAAGTCACCGGCGGACAGATCTTATATAATGGAAAGGATCTGGTAAAACTTTCTGAACGGGAAATGCAGAAGATCCGTGGAAATGAGATCTCCATGATCTTCCAGGAACCTATGACTTCTTTAAACCCTATCATCCGCTGCGGAAAGCAGATCGCAGAGTCCTTACGTCTTCACCGGGGAATGAAGAAAAAAGAAGCCATGGAAGAAGCCATTAAAATGATGCAGGCCGTTGGTATTGCCAATCCACAGGCCCGTGCTTATGAATATCCCCACCAGATGTCCGGCGGTATGCGCCAGCGTGTAATGATCGCCATGGCTTTGGCCTGTCAGCCACAGATCCTGATCGCAGATGAGCCTACAACGGCTCTGGATGTGACCATTCAGGCACAGATCTTAGACCTGATCCGTGATCTGAACCAGGAATGAACACCTCTGTTGTGTTCATTACCCATGACCTTGGTGTTGTAAGTGAGCTTTGCGATACAGTTATTGTTATGTATAACGGCCACATCGTAGAAAAAGCGCCTACAGCGGATATTTTCCGCGAACCGCTTCATCCTTACACACAGGGACTTTTAAGCGCTATCCCAAGGATCACCAAAGAGCGCAAACCATTATCCACTATTGAAGGTATGGTTCCAAACCCGGTAGAGCGCATCAAGGGCTGCCGTTTCTGGCCAAGATGTCCAAAAGCCTGCGACCGCTGCCGTAAGGAAGAACCACCGGTATTTTCTGTTGGAGAAGACCGTCAGGTACGCTGCTGGCTCTACGCACAGGCAGATAATGGAAGTCAGGAGGCAGTAACCAATGGCTGATGAAAACAAAAGCAAAGACGTACTGGTCCACGCAGACCATGTAAAAGTATATTTTAAAGGAAAAGACAAGAAATCCGGCACAGTACGTGCCGTAGACGATATTTCATTTGATATTTTCGCAGGTGAGACCTTTGGTGTAGTTGGTGAGTCCGGCTGCGGAAAGAGTACCTTAGGACGCACCTGATCCGCCTGATCCCGGCTACAGACGGCCATGTTTATTTAGACGGGGAAGATATTTCCGGATTAAAAGGCAAAGCCTTAAAACAGATGCGTAAGAAAGCCCAGATCATTTTTCAGGATCCGTCCGCATGTCTTAATCCAAGACGTACAGTGCGCCAGATCCTTATGGAACCGTTCCAGATCCACCATATGACCGGTTCCATGGATGTAGATGCAAGGATCGAGGAGCTGCTTCATTTAGTAGGTCTTGACACCTATCATTTAAGCCGTTATCCTCATGAGCTTTCCGGCGGACAGAAACAGCGTATCGGTATTGCAAGAGCGCTGGCTTTAGAGCCAAAGCTTATTATCTGTGACGAGGCAGTTTCCGCCCTTGACGTATCCGTCCAGGCACAGGTCTTAAACCTGCTCCAGGAATTAAAGGAACGCCTGGGACTGACTTATTTCTTCATCTCCCACAACTTAAACGTTGTTTACCAGGTCAGCGACCGCGTAGGAGTTATGTATCTGGGAAAATGGTGGAGATCGCCGCTTATGACCAGTTGTATGAGAAACGTTATCATCCTTATACAGAGGCTCTTTTATCTGCTATCCCCCAGGTTGACGCAGATGACAGGACAGAACGCATCCACTTAACAGGTGAAGTTCCAAGTCCTTCTGATCCGCCTTCCGGCTGCCCGTTCCACACCCGCTGTCCGAAAGCCTGTGATATCTGCTCCAAAGAGATCCCGCAGTTAAAAGAGATCGAAAAAGGCCATTTTGTGGCATGTCATTTATACCAGTAAATGAATTTAACCAGCACATAAAATATTGCTTTATCGCAGCTTTCAAAAGCTGTATCAATATTTACTATTTTAAGAGGAGGATTTAATTATGAAAAACAAAAAACTCTTAGCTTTCGCCCTCTCCATGGCAGTTGCAGCAGGCTGCACAGCATGCGGCGGCGGACAGGCATCCACAGACACCTCTGCAGCAGGTTCTTCTGACAGCACCCAGGCAGAAAGCAGTGCCACCGGCGACAATACCGTTATCGTTGCCATGGGTTCCGGTTTCTCCACTCTGGATCCAGGTTATGTTTACGAAAAGTACCCACAGCTGATCGTAAATGCCTGCTATGAAAACCTGTTTAAATTCTATGAAAATAATGGCACACCACAGCCTTGTCTGGCAGATACTTACGAGTTTTCTGAGGACGGCTTAACACTGACTGTTAAGTTAAAAGACGGCCTGACTTTTGCAAGCGGCAATAAGATCACTTCTGCTGACGTTGCATTCAGCATCAACCGTACCAAGAACTTAAAGGGAAATCCTTCTTTCATCTGCGATACCATTGAAAGCATTGAAACCCCGGATGATGCTACTGTAATCTTCCACTTAAATCAGCCTGACAGTGCCATTCTTTCCAAGCTGACTTACAGTTCTCTGGCTGTCCTTGACAGCGCTGTTGTAAAGGAAAATGGCGGTACTGACGCAGAAGATGCTTCTTCCACTGATACTGCACAGAGTTTCCTTGACAATGCAAGTGCAGGAAGCGGTATGTACATCCTGACCAGCTACACTCCTGATGAGGAAGTTGTTCTGGAAAAGAACCCGAACTACTGGGGCACTTCTACTAACGTAGACAAATACATTTTAAAGATCCAGCCAGACGCTAACACCCAGATGATGACTCTGTCTACTGGAGATATTGATGTTGCATTAAATCTGACAGATGATACCTTAGAGGAACTGGGATCTGCTGAAAATGTAGAGATCGTAAACGGAACCACAAAGATGATCGGTTTCGTTATGATGAACATGAACGAAGAATACGGCGGACCTGTTTCCAATCCAGATGTACAGAAAGCCATCCGCAAAGCTTTAGATTACTCCGGAATCCGCATGATCTGCGGTGACGGCACTTTAACTCCATATTCTATCATTCAGGACGGATTTATGGGAAGCAAGGGAACACGCCCAGATGACTACACTAACATCGAAGAAGCAAAGCAGCTGTTAGCTGACGCCGGTTATCCGGACGGCTTTGACGTAGATATGACTGTTTCTGACCTGGATATGGAAGGCATCCTTTTAACTGACCTGGCTCAGAAGGTAAAGGATGACTTATCCCAGATCGGTATTAATGTAAATATCACAACAGAAGCATGGGCAGCAGGCTACGGCGACGCTTACAGAAACGGAACTCTTGGCTTTACTGTTATGTACTGGGGCGTAGATTACAGCGATCCTAACGTACAGCTGGAATTCCTTCCAGGCGGTACTGTAGGACAGAGAGCCGGATGGACTGCTGAAATGAACCCAGAGCTGGCTGCAATGTACCAGGAAGCAATGGAAGCAACTGACAATGATGCCCGCACCCAGGTTCTGGAAAATATCCAGGACGCAATGTATGAAGACGGCCCATTCATCGTAATTGCTCAGGCTCCTGCTCATATTGCTCACAGCAGCAGATTAGATGGGGTAGATATTTTTGACTCCTACACTATTGATCTGTACTGAGATCAACGTAAAAGTAAATAAAAACAAAAATCCCAGGTGCCCCGTTTGCGGGGGCGAATCCATTGGAAAAACAA
>ENA-OQJH01000323-OQJH01000323.1-human-gut-metagenome-genome-assembly--contig:-NODE-323-length-27470-cov-8.644918_pt1 | contig 27470 bp, 27 predicted proteins | sample MGYA00242597_ERZ504763 | MGnify/ENA primary metagenome ERZ504763 (study PRJEB26092, sample SAMD00036359) | human gut metagenome | host: Homo sapiens | study: EMG produced TPA metagenomics assembly of...
CCACTCCGGCATCATCAGCAAAGTGTCGATACCGTAGCGGAAGCCATCGCAGTCAGCGAAGAAGATGTGCCGGTGTACACCAGCGGCGCAACCAACATTTCAAGTACCCTGAGCTTTCCGACAGCAGCAAAGCCAGCCAGCTGATCTCCACATTCGAGGAACGGCAGAAACTGGTCGATATGATCAAAGGAGCTGCGAGGAGCAGGACGGAGAGGAAAATACCGGTATTCAGGTATACATCGGAAATGAATCTTCGATGGAACCCTTACGGGACTGCAGCGTGGTCACCACCACATACGATATGGGAAACGGTATGCGCGGAACAATCGGTATCGTGGGACCAAAGCGGATGGATTACGAAAATGTGTAGATAACCTGAAAACATTAAAAGTTCAACTGGACGCCGTCTTCAAAAAGCCGGACACAGGTGAGTAGAAAGGTGGAATGATCAGTGAGCGAAGAAAATAGAAAGAAAGAGGAAACCATGGAAGAACCTACACGCGAGATGGAAAAAGAAACCGGAGCAGAGACCGATCTGCCGGAAACCGAACCGGCTGCGGAGCAGGAAGAAGCAAAGAAAGCAGCAGAGGCAAAAGAAGCGGAAGCTGCAGAAGAAACTGCTGAGGATGGCAAAGAACGAAAGTTCTTCAAAAAGAAAAAAGATAAAAAAGATGAGAAAATCGAAGAGCTGACTGACCGCCTGACCCGTCAGATGGCAGAGTTCGATAACTTCCGCAAACGCACCGAAAAAGAAAAAGCAAATATGTATGCCATTGGAGCAAAAGACATCATCGAGAAGATTCTTCCGGTTGTTGACAGCTTCGAGCGCGGACTTGCAACGGTGGAAAACCCGGAGGAAGATCCGTTCGCAGACGGCATGAATAAAGTATACAAACAGTTTACCACAGCACTCGATGAACTCGGTGTAACCGTGATCGAGGCCGTTGGAAAGGAATTCGATCCGAACCTGCACAACGCAGTGATGCATGTGGAGGATGAGGAAGCCGGCGAGAACATCGTCGTAGAAGAGTTCCTGAAGGGCTACATGTACAAAGGTTCCGTAGTCCGTCACAGTATGGTCAAGGTGGCTAACTAAGCTTGAAGATAAATAAATAGAAATTAAACCATTTTTTAGCATAATTCATTGAGGAGGAAACAACAATGGGCAAAATTATTGGTATTGACTTAGGAACAACAAACAGCTGTGTAGCCGTTATGGAAGGTGGAAAACCAACCGTTATCGCAAACGCAGAGGGTGAAAGAACAACTCCATCTATCGTAGCATTCACAAAAACAGGTGACCGTCTGGTCGGCGAGCCGGCAAAACGTCAGGCTGTAACAAACGCAGACAGAACCATCCGTTCCATCAAACGTGAGATGGGTACTGATTATAAAGTAGACATCGAAGGAAAGAAATACTCTCCGCAGGAGATCTCCGCTATGATCCTTCAGAAACTGAAAGGTGATGCAGAGAACTACCTTGGCGAGAAAGTAACAGAAGCAGTTATCACCGTTCCGGCTTACTTCAACGACGCACAGCGTCAGGCTACCAAAGATGCCGGTAAAATCGCAGGTCTTGATGTAAAACGTATCATCAACGAGCCTACCGCAGCAGCTCTGGCATACGGACTGGATAACGAGAAAGAGCAGAAGATCATGGTATACGACCTTGGCGGCGGTACTTTCGATGTTTCCATCATCGAGATCGGTGACGGTGTTATCGAAGTTCTTTCCACAGCAGGAAACAACCGTCTGGGTGGCGATGACTTCGACCAGAAAGTAACAGATTATATCCTTGCTGAGTTCAAGAAACAGGAAGGCGTAGATCTTTCCAATGATAAAATGGCTCTGCAGAGAATCAGAGAAGCAGCAGAGAAAGCAAAGAAAGAGCTTTCCAGCGCTACTACAACCAACATCAACCTGCCGTTCATCACTGCAACCGCAGATGGCCCGAAACATCTCGATATGAACCTGACAAAGGCTAAATTCGATGAGCTGACCCACGACCTGGTAGAGAAAACCGCAGAGCCGGTACAGAGAGCACTTTCTGATGCAGGCCTTCAGGCATCCGAGCTTTCCAAAGTCCTTCTGGTAGGCGGATCTACCCGTATCCCGGCTGTACAGGATAAAGTAAGACAGCTGACCGGACACGAGCCGAGCAAGAGCCTGAACCCGGATGAGTGCGTAGCACTTGGTGCTTCCGTACAGGGTGGTAAACTTGCAGGAGATGCCGGCGCAGGCGACATCCTTCTTCTGGATGTAACTCCGCTGTCTCTGTCCATCGAGACGATGGGAGGTATTGCAACTCGTCTGATCGAGCGTAACACCACAATCCCGACCAAGAAAAGCCAGATCTTCTCCACCGCAGCTGATAACCAGACAGCAGTAGATATCAACGTAGTACAGGGTGAGCGTCAGTTCGCGAAAGACAACAAATCCCTCGGCCAGTTCCGTCTGGATGGAATTCCGCCAGCAAGAAGAGGCGTTCCGCAGATCGAGGTTACCTTTGATATCGATGCCAACGGTATCGTAAATGTATCTGCAAAAGACCTGGGAACAGGAAAAGAGCAGCACATCACCATCACCGCAGGCTCTAACATGTCCGACAGCGAGATCGACAAAGCAGTCAAAGAAGCTGCTGAGTTCGAAGCTCAGGATAAGAAACGCAAAGAAGCAATCGACGCAAGAAACGATGCAGACTCCATGGTATTCCAGACCGAGAAAGCAATCGAGGAAGTCGGCGACAAGCTGGATGCAAACGATAAGACAGCAGTAGAAGCTGACCTGAACGCACTGAAAGATCTCATTGCAAAATGCAATCCGGAAGAGATGACCGATGCACAGGTAGCTGATCTGAAAGCAGCTCAGGAAAAACTGATGACAAGCGCTCAGAAACTGTTTGCAAAACTGTATGAGCAGCAGGGCGGCGCAGCAGGCGCTGGTGCTGGAGCAGCAGGTGCAGGCCCGGATATGGGAAATGCCGGAGCAGCAGGCGGACAGGATGACGACGTTGTAGACGCTGACTACAAAGAGGTTTAACAAATCAGACCCGGTGAAATACCGACTGTGAGTTGAAACAATAAATAAGATACAGAAAGAGCCCTGTGAGGCTGGTATTTACGGGGGACGGATCCGATTCCGCCCCCTGTATTTATGTCGATGGACAGGACAGCCGTTTGCTTTTGCGGAAGTACTGGCATTGTCCTTTGACATGTGTTATAGTAAAATATGTTTGGGCATAAACAGATGCTGAAACAGTATTTTGCGAAACAGAAATGAAAAAGGTGAACATAAATGGCAGAAAAAAGAGATTATTATGAGGTGCTTGGTGTAGACCGCGGAGCGGACGATGCAACCTTGAAAAAAGCATACCGTAAACTGGCAAAAAAGTATCATCGGATATGAACCCGGGAGACAAAGAGGCCGAAGCAAAATTTAAAGAGGCAACAGAAGCCTATGGCGTGCTGAGTGATCCGGACAAACGGCGTCAGTACGATCAGTTTGGCCACGCTGCATTTGAAAACGGCGGTGGCGGCGCAGGAGCCGGCGGATTCGGCGGCTTCGACTTTGGCGGCGGAGATATGGGTGATATCTTCGGCGATATTTTCGGCGACCTGTTCGGTGGCGGCGGAAGCAGAAGAAGAGCAAACAATGGACCGATGAAGGGAGCAAACCTCCGCGCTGTTGTCCACATTACGTTTGAGGAAGCTGTTTTCGGATGCCAGAAAGAGCTCGAGATCAACCTGAAGGATACCTGTACAACGTGTCACGGAACCGGCGCAAAACCAGGAACTTCACCGGAAACATGCTCCAAATGTAACGGTACCGGTCAGATTACGTACACACAGCAGACCATGTTCGGCTCTGTGAGAAACGTGACGACCTGTCCGGATTGTAACGGAACCGGAAAAATCATCCGTGATAAATGTACCGCATGCCACGGCACGGGCTATACATCCAGCAGAAAACGCATTCAGTCAACATTCCGGCCGGAATCGACGATGGCCAGAGCATCCGTATCCGTGAAAAAGGCGAGCCGGGTGTAAACGGCGGACCAAGAGGAGATCTGCTTGTCGAGGTTCAGGTAACCCGTCATCCGATCTTCCAGAGACAGGATATGAACATCTTCTCCACTGCACCGATTACGTTTGCTCAGGCAGCACTCGGCGGCGATGTGAAGATCAGCACCGTTGACGGAGACGTTCTCTACACTGTAAAACCGGGAACCCAGACCGATACGAAGATCCGTCTGAAGGGAAAAGGTGTTCCGTCCCTTCGCAACAGCAATGTGCGCGGTGATCACTACGTAACACTCGTAGTCCAGACTCCGACGAAACTGAATGAGAAAGCAAAAGAAGCCCTCCGCGCCTTCGACGAAGCCTGCGGAAACCGCCCGACAGCAGAAGAAAAAGCAGCCAACGGCGAAACTGCAGAGCAGCCGAAGAAGAAAAAAGGCTTTATGGATAAAGTGAAAGAGGCCTTTGAGGACATCGATAAATAAAGAACGGCGGCAAGCCGGAAAAGAAAGAAGAATCTGTGGAAAAAGCAGGTTCTTCTTTCTTTTCTATGAAAGAACCATGAAAATTTGGTGAATTTATACACAGAATGGTCGGATTTTGATATAATGTGGAAAACTTAAGGGGAGAGAAAAGAAAGGAAACGGGGAAAATGAGATTTCGACCATGTATTGATATTCATAACGGAAAAGTAAAACAGATTGTCGGGGGATCGCTGAAAGATCAGGGAAATCAGGCGAGCGAGAATTTTGTCTCGGAGCAGGATGCGTCGTACTATGCGCAGCTGTACGAAGAGCAGGGCATTACGGGCGGCCATGTGATTCTGCTGAACAAGAAAGGTACCGAGTTTTACGAGGAGACGAAGCGCCAGGCATTGCTGGCACTCTCGACATACCCGGGCGGCCTGCAGGTGGGAGGCGGCATTGATGCGGAGAATGCGTGCGAGTTTCTGACAGCGGGGGCAAGCCATGTGATTGTGACTTCGTATGTGTTCCGCGACGGCCATGTGTTCTATGAAAATCTGGACAAGCTGGTGACGACGGTAGGAAAGCAGCGGCTGACACTGGATTTAAGCTGCCGGAAGCGGGACGGAAAATACTATATCGTGACGGACCGCTGGCAGAAGTTCACGGGCGAAGAAGTGACAGAGGAACTGCTGCATCACCTGTCAGAATACTGTGATGAGTTCCTGATCCATGCCGTGGATGTCGAGGGAAAGGCTTCCGGCATTGAGACGGAGCTGGTGGAACTGCTTGCGAAGATGAAAGATTTTCCGGTGACGTACGCCGGCGGCGTGGGAAGTTTTGAAGACCTGGAGCTGCTCAAAAAACTGGGAAACAACCACGTCGATGTGACAATTGGCAGCGCACTGGATCTGTTCGGCGGCAAAATGAAGTTTGAAGACGTGCTGGCAGTATGCCGCCGGTAAGCGGAAACGGACGTTCACCCGCGCCATTCGCAAAACCGCGCTTTCAGCGCTCTCCGCTGCTGCGCAGCTCCTTTTTGCTCATAACCAGGCGCTCCCTTTGTATCTTATTCTCGACAGATTTCATGCGAGTATGAAATCTGTCAAAAATAAGATACAAGTGAACTGTAACAGAAAAAACTCTAAAATATTCATGAATTTTCTAAATACTATTGCAAATAAAGACAACTATTGCTATAATTAGAGTTACTTACAGGGGAAGTGAAAAACCTGTAAAATTTGAGAGCAAAGGGGTTGGGCATAATGAAAATTACCATCAGCGGAAAAAATATTGACGTGACAGAGGGATTAAAAGCCGCGGTCAATGAAAAACTTGGCAAACTGGAGAAATATTTTACGCCTGACACAAATGTCATTGTAACCTTAAGCGTAGAGAAAGAAAGACAGAAAATTGAGGTTACCATTCCGGTAAAAGGAAACATCATCCGTTCCGAGCAGGTAAGCAACGATATGTACGTATCCATCGATCTGGTAGAGGAAGTGATCGAACGCCAGCTTCGCAAATACAAAACAAAATTGCCGACAAACAGCAGGAAGCAGGAAACTTCCAGAAAGAATATCTGGAGCATGACTATCTGGAGGACGAAGACATCCAGATCATCCGTACGAAAAAATTCGGCATGAAACCAATGTATCCGGAAGATGCCTGCGTACAGATGGAACTTCTTGGACACACCTTCTTCGTATTCCGCAATGCAGAGACCGACGAAGTAAACGTCGTTTACAAGAGAAAGAACAACACCTACGGTCTGATCGAGCCGGAGTGCTGAAAAGTAAATAAAGAATGAACAGTCACCCTGTTTCCAGCTTAGAAAAGCTGTGAAACAGGGTGACTTTTTCGCGGAAAGGGCCGGAAAGTCCGGGAAAAGCCGTAAAAACAGCGGAAAACCGGGGAACGGCACCAAATGTTTACGAAAAATTCATTGTTATCTTGTGCCAGAAGTGGTAGAATAGTACCATATGTTAATATGGCAATTAATAGAGAAAGCAGGAGCAAACATTCTATGAAATTCACAGAAAAACTTTTTGGTACGCACAGTGAGCGCGAGCTGAAACGAATCTATCCAATTGTAGACAAAATCGAAGCTCTCCGCCCGACCATGCAGGCGCTGACCGATGAAGAGCTGCGTGCCAAGACAAAGGAATATAAAGACCGCTACAACGGAGGCGAATCCCTGGATTCCATTCTCCCGGAAGCATTCGCAACCGTCCGCGAGGCAGCAAAACGTTCCCTCGGTATGGAACACCACCGCGTACAGCTGATCGGTGGTATTATCCTCCATCAGGGCCGTATCGCTGAGATGAAAACCGGTGAAGGAAAAACCCTCGTTTCCACCCTTCCGGCTTACCTGAATGCACTGACCGGACGCGGTGTCCACATTGTTACCGTCAACGATTACCTGGCAAACCGAGATGCTGAGTGGATGGCAAAGTCCACAGATTCCTCGGTTTGACCGTCGGTGTCGTTCTGAACGATATGAAGAACGATGAGCGCCGCCAGCAGTATGCATGCGACATCACCTACATCACCAACAACGAACTTGGTTTCGATTACCTGCGTGACAACATGGTGATCTACAAGGAGCAGCTCGTACAGAGAGAGCTTGCTTACTGTATCATCGACGAGGTCGACTCCGTCCTGATCGACGAGGCAAGAACACCTCTGATTATTTCCGGACAGAGCAGCAAATCCACCAAGCTGTACGAGACCGCAGATATTCTGGCACACCAGATGCAGCGCGGCGAGGCAAGCGGCGAGATGACCAAGATGACCGCGATCATGGGCGAGGAGATCGAGGAGACCGGAGACTTCATCGTCAACGAGAAGGACAAATTCGTTACCCTGACCGATGACGGTGTGAAGAAAGTCGAGAACTTCTTCCATATCGAGAATCTCTCCGATCCGGAGAACCTGGAGATCCAGCACAACGTGATCCTGGCGCTGCGTGCCAATTATCTGATGCACCGCGACAAGGACTACGTAGTCAAAGACGACGAGGTTCTGATCGTCGATGAGTTCACCGGCCGTATCATGCCGGGCCGCCGTTATTCCGATGGTCTGCATCAGGCAATCGAGGCAAAAGAGCACGTTAAAGTAAGAAGAGAGAGCAAGACTCTGGCAACCATCACGTTCCAGAACTTCTTTAACAAATACGAGAAAAAAGCCGGCATGACCGGTACTGCCCTCACCGAGGAGCAGGAGTTCCGTGACATCTACGGCATGGACGTTATCGAGATCCCGACCAACCGCCCGGTCATCCGTGTGGATATGGACGATGCCGTATACATGACGAAAAAAGAGAAATTCCACGCAGTCGTAGAGGAAGTCAAAGAGGCACATGCCGTGAACCAGCCGGTTCTGGTTGGTACCATCACCATTGAGACTTCCGAGCTGATCAGCAAAATGCTGCGCCGCGAGGGAATTCCGCATCAGGTCTTAAATGCGAAGTTCCATGAGCTCGAGGCAGAAATCGTAGCGCATGCCGGTGAGGCAGGAGCCGTTACCATCGCGACCAACATGGCCGGCCGTGGTACCGATATCAAGCTGGATGATGTGGCAAAAGCTGCCGGCGGCTTAAAGATCATCGGCACCGAGCGTCATGAGTCCCGCCGTATCGACAATCAGCTCCGCGGTCGTTCCGGCCGTCAGGGAGACCCGGGTGAGTCCCGTTTTTACATTTCCCTGGAAGACGATTTGATGAGACTCTTCGGTTCCGAAAAACTGATGGGCATTTTCAAATCCCTCGGCGTACCGGAAAATGAGCAGATCGAGCACAAGATGCTTTCTTCCGCCATCGAAAAAGCGCAGAAGAAGATCGAGGGCAACAACTACGGAATCCGTAAAAACCTGCTCGACTATGACCAGGTCAACAACGAGCAGCGTGAGATCATCTACAAAGAGAGACGCCGCGTTCTGGACGGCGAGAGCATGAGAGACACCATCTTCAGGATGATTGCCGATACCATCGACAATACTGTGGATCTCTGCATCGGCGAGAACACCGAGCAGTCCGAGTGGGATCTGACCGAGTTAAATGAGATGCTGATCTCCATCATGCCGGTGAAGGCAGTGACAAAAGAGCGCGTAGAGAAGATTTCCAAAAACGAGCTGAAACAGCAGTTAAAAGAGGAAGCTGTTAAACTCTACGAGGAGAAAGAAGCAGAATTCCCGGAGGAGGAGCAGATTCGTGAGCTTGAGCGTGTCGTTCTTCTGAAGGTTATCGACCAGAAGTGGATGGATCATATCGATGATATGGATCAGCTCCGCGAGGGTATCGGCCTGCAGGCATACGGCCAGAGAGACCCGAAGGTTGAGTACAAGATGGCAGCTTACGACATGTTTAACGAAATGCTCGAGTCCATCCAGCAGGATACCGTCCGTCTCCTGTTCCATGTACGTGTTGAGCAGAAAGTAGAACGTGAGCAGGTAGCCAAAGTGACCGGAACCAACAAAGACGAGTCCGGCCCGAGAAAACCGGTACAGCGCGCAGAGCGTAAGATCTATCCAAACGATCCATGCCCGTGCGGAAGCGGCAAGAAGTACAAACAGTGCTGCGGAAGAAAACCAGTTTGATAAAAGCAGAACAGCAGTGAGACGGATGAGCACGATCCGTTTGACAAAGCACGCAGCTTCCCTACCAGAAGCTGCGTGTCATACAAAATATAAAACAGAAAGCAGGTGAAGCTTGTGGTAGTAGAATTAGACCAGTTCAAAATGGAACTTGGCACATACGATAAACCATTAGTGGAAGTGAGGGATTCACTTTGACCTCGCTAACAAAGAGCAGAGGATCGAAGAATTAGAGCGTAAAATGGAGGAACCCAATTCTGGGACAACCCCGAAGAAGCGCAGGAACAGATGAAACAGCTGAGCAGCATGAAAGAGGACAGAGATACGTATCAGAAACTGGTATCCGCCAAAGAAGATATGGAAACTCTGATCGAAATGGGACAGGAGGAGGATGACGATTCCGTTGTTCCGGAAATCGCGGAAATGATGGAAGAGTTCAAGGCATCCTTCGATGCCATCCGCATCAAAACCCTGCTGTCCGGCGAATTTGACAAGGACAATGCGATCATCAAACTGAACGCAGGTGCAGGCGGAACCGAGGCGTGCGACTGGTGCGGCATGCTGTACCGTATGTACACCAGATGGCAGAACGCAAAGGCTTTACGATCGAGGAACTCGACTTTCTGGACGGTGATGAGGCCGGTGTGAAGTCCGTGACATTCCAGGTCAACGGCGAAAACGCTTACGGTTATCTGAAATCCGAAAAAGGCGTTCACCGTCTCGTCCGTATTTCTCCGTTCAACGCGGCAGGAAAACGCCAGACATCGTTCGTATCGTGCGATGTTATGCCGGATATCGACAAAGAGATCGATGTTGAGGTTCGTGATGAGGATATTCGTATCGATACGTACCGTTCCAGCGGTGCCGGCGGACAGCACATCAACAAGACGTCATCGGCGATCCGAATCACGCATATGCCGACCGGCATCGTGGTTACGTGCCAGAATGAGCGTTCCCAGTTCCAGAACAAGGACAAGGCAATGCAGATGCTGAAAGCAAAATTGTATATGCTGAAACTCCAGGAGCAGGCAGATAAGCTGAGCGACATCCGCGGCGAAGTAACCGAGATCGGCTGGGGCAACCAGATCCGTTCTTACGTTATGCAGCCATACACCATGGTCAAAGACCACCGTACCAACGCAGAGACCGGAAACGTCGATGCAGTCATGGACGGCGGAATTGATCTGTTTATCAACGCATATCTGAAGTGGATTGCCCTCGGAACCGGAGCGAAAGAGGAAGAAGCATAATTCGGCTGTGGGCAGAGCACAGTGACAAGTAAAATAAGGAGCATTTTCACCAACAGAGGACGGAAATGCTCCTTTCTGTTTTAAAGCCAAAGGCAAACAGGAGGTAAAAGTATGGGTATTATCAGAGCAGCAGTCAATGCAGTACACGGCAGTTTCGCCGATCAGTGGCTGGAGACCGTGGAACCGTATGAGATGGGGGAACATACGGTATTTACAGAGGGAATTCTGGTAAGAAAAGGCCAGAATAAAAAGGGAAGCCAGACGATTTCAAACGGTTCTGTGATCCATGTCTATGACAATCAGTTTATGATGCTGGTGGACGGCGGAAAGATCATTGATTACACCGCAGAGCCGGGCTACTTTACTGTAGACCAGTCATCGTCTCCGTCGATGTTCAGCGGATCGCTTGACGCAGCCGTAAAAGATACGTTTGAGCGCCTGAAATTCGGCGGCCAGACCCCGCATGAGCAGAGAGTTTTCTATATTAATCTGCAGGAAATCAAGGGAATCAAATTCGGAACGAGAAATCCGGTCAACTATTTCGACCAGTTCTACAATGCCGAGCTGTTCCTTCGGGCACACGGTTCCTATTCCATCCGCATCGTCGATCCGCTCCGCTTCTACGCAGAGGCTGTGCCGAGAAACGCATCCCGCGTAGAGATCGAGGATATCAACGAGCAGTATATGAACGAATTTTTAGAGGGCCTGCAGTCCTCGATCAATCAGATGGCAGCCGACGGCATCCGCATTTCGTTCGCAGCATCCAAGAGCGCCGAGCTGTCCCGCTACATGGCAGATGCGATGGATGAGAGCTGGCGGGCAATGCGCGGCATGGAGATCCAGTCCGTGGCAATCGCAAGCCTTTCCTACGATGAAGCTTCCCAGAAACTGATCCAGATGCGCAACGAAGGTGCGATGATGTCTGATCCATCGATCCGTGAGGGCTATGTACAGGGAGCGATGGCACGCAGTATGGAGAAAGCAGCAGCCAACCCAAACGGAGCCATGAACGGCTTTATGGGTGTTCAGATGGGCATGAATGCCTTCGGTTCCTCGTTTGCATCGGCATCCGCTTCGAATCAGCAGCAGATGCAGCAGCAGGCGGCAGCCAAGGCACAGCAGGAAGCTGCAAAAGGCGTATGGAAATGCTCCTGCGGAACGGAGAACACCGGCAATTTCTGCTCAAACTGCGGAAGTGCAAAGCCGATGGTGTGGATCTGCGGCAAGTGTGGAACCGAGAACAGCGGTAAATTCTGTTCGAACTGCGGCAGCCCGAAACCGGAAGCGGCAGGAAAATGGGTCTGCGCATGCGGAACGGAGAATACCGGCAAGTTCTGCTCGAACTGCGGAAAACCAAGACAGTAAAAGAAAACAGATAACCATCCAATACAACAGCGGCTCCGGGGAAGGAGGGATAGAATATGGAGGTTATTACATACAAATGCCCGAACTGCGGAGGCGATCTGACCTTCGATCCGGCAAGCGGAAAGTATAAATGCGAGTACTGCCTGTCCTCGTTTACACAGGAAGAAGCCGAAAAGGCGAACCCGAAAGCAGCGGAAGCGCTGAACGGGGAGGACGATGCTGCCGGTGCACAGGAAGCATCCGATGCACAGAAGGAAAGCAGTACGGAGGAAACAAAAGGGGAAACAGAGCAGGGCGAAGCAGTTGTCTACACCTGTCCGAACTGCGGCGCCGAGATTGTGACCGATGCGACGACGGCAGCGACATACTGTTTCTACTGCCACAACCCGGTGGTGCTTTCCGGCCGGCTCTCGGGAGAATATATGCCGGATTTCGTGCTGCCGTTTAAGATCAGCAAGGAGCAGGCAATCGAGAAATTTTTGTCATTTGCGCGGAAGAAACGCTTTATTCCGAAGGACTTTTTCGAGAAAAACCAGGTACAGAAGATGACGGGTGTCTATTTCCCGTACTGGATTTACGGCGGAGACTTTGAGACGGATTACATGGCACGCGGCCGGAAGGTGAGAGTCTGGCAGACCGGTGATGTGGAGTACAAAGAGACCAGCATCTACGATGTCCGCCGGGAGGGCGAGGTCCGCGTGGACGGTCTGTCGCGCAATGCACTGAACAAGGCCGACCGCGATCTGATCGAATGCGTGCAGCCCTATCGTCTGGAGGAGATGCAGCCGTTTTCTATGGGCTATCTTTCCGGATTTCAGGCGGAAAAACGTGATATCGAACAGGCGCAGATCGCACCGGAACTGAAAAAAGAACTGGAGACGATGGCGCGCGGCGCAATGCGGAACGAGGCGAACGAGTATCTCTCCCTCGAGCAGGAGAAAATGAAGCTTTCTCCAAAGCGGGAGGACTGGCGTTACGTACTGTTTCCGGTCTGGACACTGACGTATCCGGGAAAAGACGGGAAGGTTTACTACTATGCGATGAACGGCCAGACCGGAACGATCAACGGCGATTTTCCCTATGAGCGGAAGAGAGCCCTTCTGACGTCGGCTGTGAGTGCTCTTCTGGTTCTGATTGTGATGCTGATAGGAGGGTATTTCGCATGAGAAGAATGAAAAAAGCAGGACAATATCTGCTCGGGATTTTTGCGGCCCTTCTGCTGTGCGGGATTTTTTCTGTGAATACCGTAAAAGCCGAATCCCAGCATATCTACGACAATGCATCGCTTCTTTCTGATGCGGAGGAGCAGGACCTCGAGAGATCCTGCGCGGAGTTCGAGAACAATACGGAAATTCATATGGTCATCCTGACCGAGCGCAGCAGCGGTTCCGAGGACTGTCAGGCGATTGCAGATGATTTTTATGACAAAAAGTATCCGAAAGAGCCAAACGGTGTCTGCTTCCTCATCGATATGGGACAGCGCCAGATTGTGATTTCGACCTCTGGTATTATGCAGTATTACATGTCCGATGCGGAAATTGATGATATCCTGCAGGCGGCGCAGGGCTACGCGAAAGACGGCGACTATGCGGGAACCTTTGCAAAAATGATTACGATGACGCAGGAATGCTTCGACCGCGGCGTTTCCGATGCGGACTATCTGATTACAGAAGACGGTTCCATTATTCATTACCGCAAAATCAACAGCACGGAAGCTCTTATTTCTGTTATCGCAGCGGCTGCGACAGGAATTCTTGTTTATTTTGGAATTTGGAAAAGCTATCGACGAAAGAAAAACCGTGGTGCAAAGAGTTATGCGGATCTGAAGCGCGTGAAAATCAGAGACCGCAGGGATGCACTGATCGATCGCCATGTATCGATGCACAAAATCCAGAAGGATGATGGCAACCACGGCGGAGGCGTTTCTGGCGGCGGAGGTGGCGGTGGAAGCACCGTTCACACTTCGTCAAGCGGAAACAGCCACGGCGGCGGAAGCATTGGCTTCTGAAAAGCGATTCGAAAAAATTCCTTGCGTATTGTGTCGGAATATGATACGATCTTTCCTGTGAAAACAAATGTATTTCCTGGAAAGAGTATAAAGGTAGAGGATTGCCATGAGAGAAGAAAAAACAAAGTACTATGTAATCAAAGAAAAAGCGGTTCCCGAGGTCCTTTTGAAGGTCATCGAGGCCAAACGGTTGATGGATATGCAGGAGCTTACCGTGCAGCAGGCAACGGAAAAAGCGGGAATCAGCAGAAGCTCTTTCTATAAATACAAAGATGATATTCTTCCTTTTCATGACAATGCAAAAGGAAAAACGATTACGTTTATTCTGCAGATGGACGATGAGCCGGGACTGCTTTCCGATGTGCTGAAGATTATCGCCGAGTTTCACGGAAACATTCTGACCATTCATCAGACGATTCCGTTAAACGGCGTGGCGTCACTGACAATCAGCGTGGATATCGCGGAAGACCGGGGAGACGCCTCGGAGATGATCAACGAGATTGAGTCCAGACAGGGAGTTCATTATTTTAAAATCTTAGGACAGGAGTCCTGAAAAAGAAAAAGCAAGAGAGGGACAAAAGAGATGATTCAGATTGCAGTATTAGGATATGGCACCGTTGGTTCCGGCGTGGTAGAAGTCATCAACACGAACCATGACAGCATCAACAAGAGAGCAGAGAACGAGATTAATATCAAATACGTTCTGGATTTAAGAGATTTCCCGGGAGATCCAGTGGAAAAAGTGCTGGTACATGATTACGAAGTGATCGCAAACGATCCGGAGGTTGATATTGTTGTCGAGGTCATGGGCGGCGTTGAGCCGGCTTACACCTTCACAAAACGTGCGCTGGAGGCTGGAAAGAGCGTCTGCACATCCAACAAAGAGCTGGTGGCAAGACACGGTACCGAGCTTCTTGCAATTGCAAAAGAGCACGGCGCAAACTATCTGTTTGAGGCAAGCTGCGGCGGCGGTATCCCGATCATCCGTCCGTTAAACTCCTCCCTGACTGCAGATGAGATCGATGAAGTAACTGGCATCTTAAATGGTACCACGAACTATATCTTAAGCAAAATGGCAAGCGACGGTTCCGATTTCGCGGATGTATTAAAAGAGGCACAGCGCCTCGGCTACGCAGAGCGCAACCCGGAAGCAGATGTAGAAGGCTACGATGCGTGCCGTAAATTGCGATTCTTTCTTCTCTTGCTTATGGAAAAGAAGTCAATTACGAAGAGGTTTACACCGAGGGAATCACAAAGATCACCGCAGAGGATATCAAATATGCGACCTCGATGGGAACCGCAATCAAACTGCTCGCAACAAGCCGCAAGGTGGGTAATCAGTATTACGCCATGGTAAGCCCGGTGATGATTGACGCGAAAAACCCGCTGTACAGCGTAAACGGTGTCTTCAACGCCATCTTCATCCACGGAAATGTACTGGGTGATGCGATGTTCTACGGAAGCGGAGCAGGAAAGCTTCCGACCGCAAGTGCCGTTGTAGCCGATGTCGTAGACTGCGCAAAGAACAAAGGCAGAAACATCATGATGAGCTGGAGCGAGGAGAAACTGAACCTGCTGCAGATCGACGATGTGAAGAGCCGCTTCTTCGTCCGCGTATCCGGCCACGCCGCAGAGCGCCAGAGTGAGATCGAGGAGCTGTTCGGAAAAGTAGAAATCGTAGCAGTTCCAAGCCTGTCCGAGGAATTTGCATTCATCACAGGCGAAATCACAGAGCAGAAGTACAGAGAAAAAGCAGAGAAACTCGACGGAATCCAGAGCAGAATCCGCGCGAGAATCTAAGATCCCGGAATAGACATAAATAAAAGAAAGACGTTTCACAGCCGTAAAATAAGGAGGTGTGAAGTCTTTTTGTTATCTTAAGATTTGAAATTAAAGATCGGTACCGCTTCCAAAGGAATCCCTGTCATATCCCACCGGTTCCGATGCAGGATACAGGACATCTTTCCGCTCCTGATAGAACGCAGCCATCGTGATCTGCATATACGGCATCACCCATAAGAAGCCGATGGCGCAGGAGCAGGATGCGAGGATCTCAAGTCCTAAAAAGCTGAGGAGCAGCAGAATGTAGCGGAAGAAATTCTTTTTCATCAGCACAAAGCTCTGACGGATCGCCTGGATCGGGCCGATGCCGGGAGCGTCGTTCATCACGAAGGTGGAAAGAGAAAACGGAACCAGCACCAGCGTGGAAACGAGAGAGCCGATCAGCTTATAAACGTAAACATTCATGAGCGAAGAAAGCTCGGCGTCAATGGAAAGTGCAGTTCCAAGCGTCAGTTCCGCACTCGGGGAGGAAAGATACTGGAAGCCCGGGATGCTGGAAATCAGGGCGATCACGGAGCTGATGCCGTTGATGATAAGGAACATCAGCACGTACTGGTCCGGGTGGTGATAGAAAGCGTAGAGCATATCACCGACGGAAATCGGTTCCCCGCGCAGCGTTGAGAGGCAGATCTTTAAGTAGCCCGCCTGAAAGAGGCTGAGGAGCAGGGAAAACAGGAACAGCGTCAGATTCAGGAAAATGATATCGTACAGCGTTGTGCCTGAAAAAATCAGCGTCGGGATGAGGGAGCAGGAGAAGGTGAGAAACAGGTTGATCGCGGTTGCGCCCACCAGCGTGCCGCATCGGCCTGCCATGGCCTCACGGGCCTGCTTTTTCAGTTCTGAAAATTTCTGTTTTTGTCCGTTCATGAAAAATCCTTTCTGGTACCTAGATGGTATTTCCGTCGGTGGTTGTTCCGTTATCCGGTGTCATCTGGTATTCCTGCATGTACTGATTGTAATACCGCTCAAGCAGGTTGGTGCTGCCGCCGCTGACCATGTTGAAAAGCAGGAAAGCATACATGCAGATACCGACAATTATGCCGATGGTACAGCCCGCCAGACCGGCTTTTGCCGTGCCGCTCATGCGTCCTGCGCCGCGGCTTAAAAGGGCGAAGATCACGCCGAGCGAGCCGAAAAACAGGGAACCCATGTTGAGCATGAACAAAAAGGAGCAGATCGCCATGACCATCGAAGCGGCCGCAAGGGCCTGCGAACCGTCTTGCGCGGCGGCTGTACGGGAGGCTGCTGCTGGTAATGCTGATACGGTCCGGGACGCTGGCCCTCAGGCACGCCGTACGGATGGGAGGACTGATAGGAATCTCCGGACTCATTGGTGTTTGGATCGTAATTTTCTGGTGTCATAAAATGTCCTTTCTTCTGCAAAAAAGCGCGGTTTCACACGCAGTCTGTCAAAAAAGCTATAGTAAAGATTTTATCATGTAAGGTTGACAAAAACAAGACCTATTGATAAGGTAATAGAGTGGCTGTTCCGCCAAGGTCCCGCTTTTTATGCGGGAAAAACAGAGAAGGAACAGCGTGTTTTGGAAGAGACAACAGGAGGAATTTACCTATGGATATGAATCAGGTATTGGCAGCCGAGCTGAACGTCAAACCGTGGCAGGTAGAAGCTGCAGTGAAACTGATTGACGAGGGAAACACGATCCCTTTTATTTCACGATATCGAAAAGAAGCAACAGGTTCCTTAAACGATGAGATACTGCGAAATCTGTACGATCGTCTGATGTACCTGCGCAGTTTAAATGACCGCAAGGCCGTTGTCCTTGCGAGCATCGAGGAGCAGGGCAAGCTGACCGCAGAACTGAAAAAATCCATCGAAGAGGCCGCAACTCTCGTGGTCGTAGAGGATTTATACCGCCCGTACCGTCCGAAACGCCGGACGCGTGCGACGATCGCAAAAGAAAAAGGACTGGAGCCGCTGGCGAATATCATTCTTCTGCAGATGACAAAAGAGCCGCTCGAAAAAGAGGCAGAGGCTTTTGTTTCAGAAGAAAAGGAAGTCAAAACGGCAAAAGACGCCATTGCTGGTGCCTGCGACATCATCGCCGAGAGCATTTCCGATGAGGCCGATTACCGTATGGAGATCCGCCGCAGAACCGAGGCGAAGGGCCTGATCGTCTCGACAGCAAAGGATGAGAAAGCAGAGTCCGTTTACGAGAATTACTATGAGTTTTCCGAGCCGGTATCAAAAATTGCCGGACACCGTGTGCTGGCACTGAACCGCGGTGAGAAAGAAAAATTCCTGAACGTCAAAATTGAGGCGCCGACGGAAGAAATCCTGCGTTATCTCGAGAAAAAAATCATCACCAAAGAGAATCCGCAGACAAAGCCGGTTCTGCAGGCGACCATCGAGGATGCCTACAACCGTCTGATCGCTCCGGCCATCGAGCGTGAGGTCAGAAATCAGCTCACCGAAAAGGCAGAGGATGGTGCGATCAAGGTCTTTGGAAAGAACCTTGAGCAGCTTCTGATGCAGCCGCCGATCGCAGGCCAGGTTGTCCTTGGATGGGACCCGGCGTTCCGTACGGGATGCAAGCTGGCCGTTGTCGATGCGACCGGAAAAGTGCTCGATACCACCGTGGTTTACCCGACCGCGCCGACGAACGAGAAGAAGATTGCGGCAGCGAAAGCCACTGTAAAAGATCTGATCCACAAATACGGCGTCACCCTGATTTCTGTCGGAAACGGAACTGCAAGCCGTGAGTCCGAGCAGATCATCGTCGAGATCTTAAAAGAGATCCCGGAGAAGGTTGCGTATGTGATCACAAATGAGGCAGGAGCGTCCGTTTACTCCGCAAGCAAGCTGGCAACCGAGGAATTTCCAAACTTTGATGTCGGACAGCGAAGCGCCGCTTCCATCGCACGCCGTGTGCAGGATCCGCTGGCAGAGCTTGTCAAAATCGATCCGAAATCCATCGGTGTCGGCCAGTATCAGCACGATATGAACCAGAAGAAGCTCGGCGAGGCGCTCGGCGGTGTCGTTGAGGACTGCGTGAATAAAGTCGGTGTCGATCTGAATACGGCATCCGCGTCGCTGCTGGAATACATTTCCGGTGTCAGCAAGGTGATAGCAAAAAACATCGTGGCATACCGCGAGGAGAACGGCCGTTTCGAGAGCAGAAAAGAGCTCCTGAAAGTGGCAAAACTCGGACCGAAGGCGTTTGAGCAGTGCGCGGGCTTTATGCGCATCACCGGCGGCAAAAATCCGCTGGACGGCACAAGCGTTCATCCGGAGAGCTACGAGGCAGTCGAGAAGCTGTTTGCAAAGTTAAATATGAAGACAGAGCAGATCAGCGATGGACCGACGGCGTTCTTCATCAAAGATTACAAAAAGATGGCAGAGGAGATCGGTGTCGGCGAGATTACGCTGCGCGATATCATCAAAGAGCTGCAGAAGCCTGGCCGTGATCCGCGTGACGAGATGCCGCGCCCGATCCTGCGCACCGACGTGCTCGATATGAAGGACCTGAAGGTCGGCATGATCTTAAAGGGAACCGTGCGCAACGTCATTGACTTCGGTGCATTCGTCGATATCGGCGTGCATCAGGACGGACTCGTCCACATTTCCCAGATGACGAAACGCTTCATCAAGCATCCGCTGGAGGCTGTGAGCGTCGGCGATATCGTGGAAGTGAAGGTCATCAGCCTTGATCTGGCGAAGAAGCGGATCGGGCTGTCGATGCTGCTGGATAAATAAAGTGTGATACGTGGGCTGCCCGAAAGAAAACAGGGGCAGCCCGCGGTGTATCAAAGGGGGATTACCATGAATGAGGAAGAAGTGCTGGTCGGACGGATTCAGGATCTGGCAGAGCAGTGTTATCACAGGGATGTTCCGTCACACACGGAGTTTCTGACGCTGGCGGAGCAGGATCTGTTCTACCGTACGGTAAATAAAATCCCGGGCGTGCGTTACGTGCTGTCTGGCGGATACGAGGCGGCAGAGCGGAAAGCGGCGCTGTTTCTGCCATCCTATGCAGAGGACGGTGATGCGTCGATGCTTCCGATCGCAGTCGTGCGCATCAGCCCGCTGAATGAAAAATTTGCGGATGCGCTGTCACACCGTGATTTCTTAGGATCACTGATGAATCTCGGCGTGGAGCGGTATAAGCTGGGAGACATTCTGATCGATGGAAACCAGGCGTATCTGATCTGTATGGCGGATATGGCGGACTACATCTGTGCGGAGCTGAAAAAAGTGCGCCATACGAGCGTGTACTGTGAAGTCGAGGCGGGACTGCCGGAGGAGCTGACGGAGCCGAAAACCGAGCGGAAAGAAGGCTCCGTCGCTTCCGTGCGGCTCGATGCGGTGCTGTCGCTGGCGTTCAGCAGTTCGCGGAGCAAAATGGTGCCGCTGATCGAGGGCGGCCAGGTGTTTATTAATGGAAAACTGGTGACGTCGCCGAGCGCGTCATTAAAAGAGGACGATCTCGTGACTGTGCGCCATATGGGAAAATTCCGCTATGTTGGCGTGCAGAATCAGACGAAAAAGGGAAGGCTGTACGTGGCTGTTGAACGATTTGTCTCATAATAGATATTTTGAGGAATTTTACAGGAAAAGACCATTGACAGTGTTTGTAAAAAGACGCTATTATAGAGGGTATGTAGAAGGTCCGCAGTTATGAGAATTTTCATGAAATTTTTCATACAGAAGCGGACTGCGAAGATTACGTATCAGGAAGGCAGGAAGAAAAAATGGGAAAAATTATACTGACCGGCGACCGACCGACCGGCAAGCTGCATGTAGGACATTACGTTGGTTCACTGCGCCGCCGCGTGGAGCTGCAGAACTCCGGTGAATTCGATAAAATTTACATCATGATTGCAGACGCACAGGCGCTGACCGACAATGCGGACAACCCGGAGAAGGTGCGCCAGAACATTCTGGAGGTAGCACTGGATTACCTTTCCTGCGGACTTGATCCGGAAAAGAGCACCATCTTTATCCAGTCTCAGATTCCGGAACTGTGCGAGCTTTCTTTCTATTATATGAATCTCGTTACGGTTTCCAGACTGCAGAGAAACCCAACCGTAAAATCGGAGATCCAGATGAGAAACTTTGAGACGAGCATCCCGGTTGGATTCTTCACCTACCCGATCAGCCAGGCAGCCGACATCACTGCATTCAAGGCAACGACCGTTCCGGTTGGAGAGGATCAGATGCCGATGATCGAGCAGACACAGGAGATCGTCCACAAATTCAATACGGTTTATGGCGAGGCACTTGTGCAGCCGAAGATTATGCTGCCGGAGAATGATTCCTCAGACGTCTGCCGGGTATCGACGGAAAAGCGAAGATGAGTAAATCACTTGGAAACTGCATTTACCTGTCCGAGGAGCCGGATGAGATCAAGAAAAAAGTCATGAGCATGTACACCGACCCGGATCACATCAAGATCACCGACCCGGGCAAGATCGAGGGAAATACCGTATTTACTTATCTCGATGCATTCTGCCAGCCGGAGCACTTCGAGCGCTATCTGCCGGATTACGCAAATCTCGACGAGTTGAAAGCACATTACCAGAGAGGCGGCCTTGGCGATGTCAAAGTGAAGAAGTTCCTGAACAATGTACTGCAGGAGACCTTAGAGCCGATCCGCAACCGCAGAAAAGAGCTGGAAAAAGACATTCCGGCGATCTATGAGATGCTGAAAAAAGGCAGCGAAGAGGCAGAAAAAGTTGCCGCTCAGACACTGGCGGATGTCAAAGCAGCCATGAAAATCAACTATTTTGATGATCTGGACCTGATCCGTTCCCAGGCAGAGCGTTACGGCAAATAATTACCAATAGAAGATAAATGGAAAAAGCGGACATTATGGTTCCGCTTTTTCTGTTGCAGGGCAGACGAAAGTTCGGAGTCCTGCGGTCGGAGAGGATAGCATATGGTCATACATGGATTTCAAAAGCTGACGCTGCTGGATTACCCGGGCAAGGTGGCGTGCACATTGTTTTCGGGCGGATGTAATTTCCGCTGCCCGTTCTGCCAGAACGGAAATCTCGTGCAGCATCCCGAATGGGAGCCGGTGATTCCGGAGGAGGAGATTTTTGCAGTGCTCGAAAAGCGGTGCGGCGTGCTGGACGGCGTCTGCGTGACGGGCGGTGAGCCGACGCTGGATCCGGATCTGGAGCGGTTCGTGACGAAAATTAAGGAACTGGGATATCTTGTGAAGCTCGATACGAATGGATACCGGCCGGAGATTTTGAAAAAGCTGGTGGAGGAGAAGAAAATCGATTACGTCGCCATGGACATCAAAAACGCGCGTCCCGGTACGGCGAGACGGCGGGCGTGAAAAAGATCGATGTGATGCGGATCAATGAGTCGGTCGAGTTTTTAAAGAGCGGCGTGGTGGACTATGAGTTCCGGACAACGCTCTGCAAAGAGCTGCATGGAAGGGAAGAGATCGAAGCGATCGGAAAGTGGCTTTCCGGGGCAAAACGGTACTTCCTGCAGAATTACCGGGAATCGGATTATGTGATTGATCCGAGGTTCTCGGGGTATGCGAGGGAGCAGCTCGAGCGGTTCTGCGAGATCCTGCGCGGAAAGATTGAGACGGTGGAGATCCGCGGCGTGGATTAAAAAACGCTTTAAAGCGTGCGGTACCAGTAGCCGAAGCGGGCATCGGGCGCGAGCTCGGAGGGGCGCATCGCCTGCTTGAAGTGGAAAAAGCCGAAGAGGCTTGCCATGAACTGCTCATTCGGCGTGTAGACGCCGGGGACGCCGAAATACCAGAGTTCCTGCTGGTCGCGGTTCCGGGCGAGGAGCAGATGGCGATAGGACGAGGAGCCATGGAGGACGAAGCGGTTCGCATCCACCGAAAGACGGCGGCGCGGAGCTGTGGAAGATCGTCGAGTGATAGGCGCAGGCAGTCGGTCAGATCATCATCTGGGAACGGATGGAACTCCGGGAACTGGTCCTGAAGCTGGAGATAGAGAGCAGCCCGGGACGGCGGCACGGCTGCTGCGGCGGGAAAATCGGCGGAAGTCATATGTAGCGGCTGGGCGGTAGAATCCGGGATGGGCTGCGGCGGTTCCGGGTTGGCAGAGGGATAGCTTTCTGCGGTTTTCACAGATTCCGCGGATGCGGGATAGGGTGTGTTGGCGGATGATTGCGTGATCCTGTCTGCAGGAACGGTGTTTACCGTGTCAGTTGATGTGGATTCTGTGGAGACGGTGGATTCCGGGTTGGAATTTTGTGGATAAAGTTCGGAATTGCTGCTGAATTCTGTGGAAAGTTCATCGAACTGTGCTTTTGAAGCGTCTGATGATGGCAGGGACTGCGCAGGTACGGCGGGATCCAGAGGTTCGGGTGTTTCGGCAGTTTTCTCTTCGGTCGGTCTGGTACCATTGTCTGCGGATGTTTTGGGCTCCTGCGGGAGCGTGGGCGAGAAAAACTCCGGCTGAATCGGAAGATCGTCCACTGGGTGGCGATGACGCCGGTCTGGCGGCAGAGCAGGATCAGACCGCCAAGCTCGTCGAGCGTGACATCCGTCTGCCCAATGGCATCGGAGTGCGTGAAGAGTTTTCCACTCGTAGAAGAGCGCCCCGCAAGGAGATTTCCGAGCGGAATGCCGTACATCCACCCTGACCGGCGGATAAATCCGTAGACCGTGACCGAGGTCTCCGGCGGAAGCGACGGCGATTTGATCTGGAAGTCCATGCGGCAGAAACCGTTCTGCGACTCCACGCGGACAAAGCCGCAGCATCCGCCCTTGCGGTTGTTCGGGTATTCGTATAGATAGGCAATGAAACGCCGGTAATCAGACATAAAAACCTCCTGCATAGAAGTAAAAAGAGTAGAAAAAGATACTGCGCTACAGTTCACGATATGCGGGAAGGACAGAAAATATACGCAGAGAAGAAAGGAAGTGCACAATGGAAGAAGAAACAAAGCTGGAAACGCCGGAGGAAAAAGCGCACCGGAAAGAACGGGAACGCTTCATGCGCCAGGCGATTACGCAGGCGAAGAAAGCGGAAAAGCTGATGGAAGTGCCGATCGGCTGTGTGATTGTGTACGAGGGAAAGGTGATTGCGCGGGGCTATAACCGCAGAAATACGGATAAAAACACGCTGTCCCACGCGGAACTGAATGCGATCCGGAAAGCAAGCAAAAAGCTCGGCGACTGGCGGCTGGAGGGCTGTACGTTGTATGTCACCCTGGAACCGTGCCAGATGTGCGCCGGTGCGATCGTACAGGCGAGAGTCAGCGAAGTCGTCATCGGCAGCATGAACCGAAGGCGGGCTGCGCGGGATCGATCTTAAATATGCTGGAAATGCACGAGTTAACCATCAGGTGAAGGTCGAGCGCGGCGTGCTGAAAGAAGAGTGCTCGGAGATGCTGAGTGCGTTTTTTCCGGAGACTGCGGGTGGTGAAAAAGAAGAAAAAAGAAGAGAGGGAGAGGGCGGAAGAAGGGAAAGAATAAAAGAAGAGGCAGCATCGGGATGGGATGCTGCCTGAGGAAGATTATTTGTTTGAGTAAGTTGCACTTTCGAATATTTCCGTAAAAAATACAATCCCCGTATTTCCATCGGAAACCATCGAAAAATCATTGACGAATCCCGAAAAAAGCACTATAATATATGATGTATTTGACAAAATACGGAGAAGTACCCAAGAGGCTGAAGGGTCTGGCTTCGAACACCAGTAGGTCGGAAACGGCGCAAGGGTTCAAATCCCTTCTTCTCCGCTATGCAAAAAGAGACAGCAAAAGATTGAAAAATCGAAAAAGCTGTCTCTTTTTCTGTGAGAAATTATGAAACAGATGCAAAACAAAAGAAACAAAGACAGAAAAAGCATCGTCAGTTCACGAAAAGGGACCGATGCACAACAAAGCAAAATAAAAAGGAGAGACAATACATGGCGCAGTTACCACAGGAATTTCTGACCCGCATGCAGGAAATGCTGGGCGATGAATTTGATGCATTTTTAACTTCCTACGACGCACCCCGCACAGCCGGGCTGCGTGTGAATACAAAAAAATGCCGGACCGAAGATTTCCCGCCGCTTGTTCCGGGAACGTGGAAGAAAATTCCGTGGATTCCAAACGGCTATTTCGTGCCGGACGGCATGCGCATGGGGCAGTCTCCACTGTATGCGGCAGGCGTCTTCTATCTGCAGGAGCCAAGCGCCATGACCCCGGCGTCCCGCCTCCCAATCGAACCGGGTGAGCGTGTGCTCGATCTCTGCGCCGCACCGGGCGGCAAGGCAACCGAGCTGAATGCGCGCCTGAAAGGAACCGGCCTTCTCGTCGCCAATGACATCAGCAACGCCCGCGCCAAAGCACTGCTGCGCAATCTGGAGCTGTTCGGAAGTGAAAACGTGCTTGTCACCAATGAGACACCGGCAGGCCTTGCAGACGTCTTCCCGGGCTTCTTCGATAAAATCCTCGTGGATGCACCGTGCTCCGGCGAGGGCATGTTCCGGAAAGATGAGGCAGTCATCGGCACCTGGACCCCGGAGCGGCCGGATTTCTTTGCGGAGCTGCAGCGCGAGATCACCTCGAATGCTGTCAAAATGCTGCGTCCGGGCGGCCTCATGATGTATTCGACGTGTACCTTCGCCCCGCAGGAGGACGAGGGAACCGTTTCTTTTCTTCTGGAAAACTTCCCGGAAATGGAACTGATCGAGATGGAAGGCTACGAAGGTTTTTCAAAAGGCAATCCAGTCTGGGGAAACGGCGATCCGGAGATCGAAAAGACCGTGCGCATCTGGCCGCATAAAATGAACGGCGAGGGCCATTACCTTGCCCTGTTCCGCAAAAAAGGCGAAGCCATTCCTTATGAGGCAGAAGAAAAACCGATCGAAAAGAAAAACAAAAAACAGAAAAACCGGAAAAAAGACCGCGGAACGGAAGCACCGGGTCCGTCGAAAGCAGAAAAACAGATCCTTTCCGATTTCCTGTCCCGGATGACAGCACCGATCCCGGTGGAGGAACTGGAAGTCCGCGCCGGAAAAGTATACCATTCCCCGTCCCTGCCGGATGGCGTGCGGAATCTTCATTTCCTGCGGAACGGTCTGTATCTCGGTGAACTGAAAAAAGACCGTTTCGAGCCGTCACAGCCGTTTGCCGTGACACTCTCCGCGGACAAGTTCAAAGATTACATGAATTTAAAGGCGGATGACGAGCGTACCGAAAAATATCTCCACGGTGAGACAATTTCCGTAGAGCCGGGAGAGACCGCATCGCCGTCGGGCTGGAAGCTGGTCTGCGTCGATGGATTCGGCCTTGGATGGGGCAAACTGGTCAATGGAACCTTGAAAAATAAGTACCCTGTTGGATGGAGAAAGTAGAAAAATCATGCCAGTTTTTGCAGGAAAAAACGTCGAAATATTACAAAGTTATTAACAGAAATTAAAAAAGACTTTCATTTCAGACATACTTGTGTTATAATGGCAAAGTACGGCGGGAAAAAAGGCCCATTTTCCGCAGTAACTTGGAGTGACAATCAGCAACAGAACGTAATAAGTATGAGGTGTACGACATGAAAAAAAGAAATTATTCAGCCTGGTTTTGGCCACAGTGCTTACGGCAGCAACCGTTCTGCCATGCTATGGTGCCAGTACAAAGGAGAAAATTTCAAATGCTCAGGCAGAACAGGCTGCCGCACAGTCTCAGCTTGACAGCATACAGAGCAGGATTGACGAACTCAATTCCAAAAAGGGACAATCAGAAGAATATCTTTCCGAACTGAACCAGCAGCTGGACGATCTGCAGAACCGTCTGCAGGAGCTTCAGGATCAGTATGATGCGAAGCAGAACGAACTGGTACAGATTCAGGCAGATCTGGAAGATGCAAAAGCAAAAGAAGAAGAGCAGTACGAGGCGATGAAGCTCCGTATCCAGTATATGTATGAAAATTCTTCCGGAAACGGATACATGGCAATGCTCTTTTCTTCCAAAAGCATTTCAGAGCTGATCAGCCGGGCAGAATACATACAGAAAATTTCCGATTTCGACCGCGATCTTATGCAGGAGTATGAAGACACGGTAGACCAGGTAAAAGAAAAAGAAACACAGGTGCAGGAAGAGCAGGCAGCGATCGTAGAACTGCAGCAGCAGAGCAGCGATCAGCAGGAAGCAATCCAGGAGCTGTACGCAGCAGCTTATCAGGAACTCCGTACCTACTCCGCAGAGCTGGACGATGCAAAATCCAGCGAGAGTGCACTGGTAGATGAAATCAACAGCAAAGCAGATGCAATCAACGACCTGATCCGTCAGGCGAAAGAAGAGGAGATTGCAGCGCAGAAGAAAGCAGAAGAGGAAGCAGCCGCAGCCGCCGCCGCACAGCAGGCTGCCGCAGAAGCTGAGGCAGAGGCCGCCAGAAAACAGGCAGCCGAGGCCGCAAGAGTCGCAGCCGCAGAAGCAGCAAATGCCGCAGCGAAAGCAGATACCGATACAAGCAGCAGCTCCGGAAACAGTTCTTCGGACAGCAGCGCATCCTCCACGACAACGGGGAGTCCATCCGCGTCAGATACTTCCAGCAGCTCCTCCAGCGGAACATACCTTGGAAGATTTAAACTGACAGGCTATTGCTCCTGTTCCATCTGTACCGGACAGTGGTCCGGCGGATCCACCGCGAGCGGAACCACACCGACCGCAGGAAGAACGATCGCCATGGGCGGTGTACCATTCGGAACGAAACTGATGATCAACGGCCAGGTTTACACGGTAGAAGACCGCGGAACCGCTTACGGCCACGTAGACATCTTCTGCAGCAGCCATTCCGAGGCGCTGAGCTTCGGCGTGCAGTATGCAGATGTATATCAGCTGAGCTGAGAAACAAAGATAAGAGATATGCCGGAACAGAACTTCCGGCATATCTCTTTTTTGACTTTCTCAGAAACTGTCATTCTAAAAGAACACCAAAAAGGCCGCAAACCCGTGTGAAATGTACCTTTTGAAGCAATAATAAAAAAAAT
>ENA-OQJH01000324-OQJH01000324.1-human-gut-metagenome-genome-assembly--contig:-NODE-324-length-27317-cov-3.643178_pt1 | contig 27317 bp, 32 predicted proteins | sample MGYA00242597_ERZ504763 | MGnify/ENA primary metagenome ERZ504763 (study PRJEB26092, sample SAMD00036359) | human gut metagenome | host: Homo sapiens | study: EMG produced TPA metagenomics assembly of...
AGAAACCGTAGGGCTGAGGTTGAAACCGTCTGCTTTTTAATAAAGAAGAGTTTATGAAATTATTTGATGTATATCCTCTTTTTGACATAAACATTGTCAAGGGAAAAGGTTGTCATGTATGGGATGATCAAGGTACGGAATACCTTGATTTGTATGGTGGTCATGCGGTTATTTCTATCGGTCACGCACATCCGTATTATGTGGAAATGATAAGCAAGCAGGTTGCACAGTTGGATTTTATTCCAATTCGGTGGTTAACAAGCTACAGCAGGAAGTGGCAGACCGTTTAGGGAAACTTTCGGGTTATGATGATTATCAATTGTTTTTGATAAACAGTGGAGCTGAAGCTAATGAAAATGCGTTGAAACTGGCTTCTTTTTACAATGGTCGCAACCGTGTGCTTTCTTTTTGCAAAGCATTTCACGGACGTACTTCACTGGCAGTGGAGGTAACCCACAATCCGAAAATTATAGCCCCAATCAATGACAATGGGCATGTGACTTATCTGCCTTTGAACGATATAGAAGCAGCTAAAGCGGAATTGGCAAAAGGAGATGTCTGTGCGGTGATTATTGAAGGTATTCAAGGAGTAGGCGGTATTCAGGTTCCGGAAGTAAAATTCTTGAAAGAACTGAGTAAGGCTTGCGAAGAAGTGGATGCAGCCCTTGTTTTGGATGAAATACAATCCGGCTACGGGCGTAGCGGTAAATTTTTTGCTCACCAACATGCAGGTATCCGTCCCGATATAATTACGGTAGCAAAGGGGATTGGTAATGGCTTTCCGATGGCTGGTGTCCTGATCAGTCCGAAATTCAAGCCGGTATATGGACAATTGGGAACCACTTTTGGTGGTAACCACCTAGCTTGTGCTGCTGCTATCGCGGTGCTTGATGTTATGAAAGGTGAGAATCTGGTAGAGAATGCTGCCAAGGTAGGTGCTCATCTGCTGAAAGAATTGAAACAATTCTCACAGATTAAAGAGGTGCGTGGCGAAGGTTTGATGATCGGTATGGAATTTGAAGAACCGATTAAGGAATTGCGTCAGCGTTTGCTGTTCGAACAGAAAGTATTTACCGGAGTCAGTGGTACTAATGTGATTCGTCTGCTTCCGCCTTTGTGCCTTACTATGGCAGAGGCTGATGAATTTCTTGAACGCTTTCGTAAAGTGTTGGTATAAGCTGGAGATTCAAAAGGGATAATAATCTACGAAAGAAAATGAGGTCTCGTCAGGAAACATTTCGGTTCCGGCGAGGCTTTTTGATTTAATCTTCTTCAAAGTAATTTTATTTTTAGCTTTTCATAATACGTTCTTCTCCTTTTTTTCCCTTATCTTTGTAGCTATAGACTTAATCTTTAATAATATGAAGTAGCAATTATTGGTGCGGGAAATATGGGAGGGGCTATTGCTCGCGGCCTTGCCCAAGGCACTATCATTCCTGCGAGTGATGTAACAGTAGCCGATCCGTTCAGCGGAAGTCTGGAAACTCTACAGGCGGATTATCCGGAGATTAATGTAACAACGGAAAACCCGAAAGCGATAAAGGATGCCGATATCGTTATTCTGGCTGTAAAACCGTGGTTGATAGATCAGGTATTGAGTGTGATTCATTTGACTCCTCAACAAGTATTAGTTTCTATCGCAGGCGGTGTAACCTTTGAGCAATTGGTGAAGAGTGTAGGCCCGGAACAGACTATATTCCGTCTGATTCCCAATACTGCTATATCTCAGCTGGAAAGTATGACCTTGATATCCAGTCGTAACGCCAGTAAGGAACAAGAACAACTGATGCTGGATATCTTTAATGAATTAGGATTGGCTATTCTTATTCCTGAAAGTCAGATGGCTGCTACTACGGCTTTGACTTCATGTGGTATCGCATATGTTTTGAAATATATTCAGGCAGCTATGCAGGCAGGTATTGAATTAGGAATTTATCCGAAAGATGCACAGAAAATGGTTGCTCAATCTGTGAAAGGGGCTGCTTCCTTGATATTGAATAATGATACTCATCCAGTGTGGAAATAGATAAGGTGTGTACGCCCGGTGGTATGACTATCAAGGGTATTAATGAATTGGATCACGAAGGGTTTGACTCAGCGATCATTAAAGCAATGAAGGCTTGTCTGAAATAGATAATAGGTATGATGGAGCTGTGATGGAAATCAGCTTTTATGTCTCTATTTGAACTGAGCAGGCGTTTGGAGAAAGGAAACCAGCGCTTGCTCATCTTTTAATTTTTCATATTATAGGGATATCTCCCAATATTGGGATTAGATATCGTTTCCACCTTTCTTGATGAAATATTGTGTGTAAGTGGAAGTTTATCCGATGGAGAGTATCCAATCATTTCATAGTGTGGAGAATTGTTAAGATAATATGTATAACTGAAAAATATAAGTTGCTATGAAAAAAAATCGTTTATTTGCTATATTGATAGCATTCTTTACTTTTTCTTGCTTTGCTCAGAATTGGAAAGCCGACCATGTGTTCTTGATTGGCCTTGACGGTTGGGGGCTTATAGTGTGGAAAAGGCTGAGATGCCAAATGTTAAAACTTTAATGGATGCAGGTTGCTATACTTTGAAAAAACGTAGTGTGCTTCCTTCTTCAAGTGCAGTAAACTGGGCTTCTATGTTTATGGGGGCAGGACCTGAACTCCATGGATATACAGAATGGGGGTCTAAAACTCCCGAACTTCCTTCACGTGTAGTAAATGAGCATCATATATTTCCAACTATTTTCAGTGAACTTCGTAAAGCTGTTCCTGATGCTGAAATAGGAGTGTTGTATGAGTGGGATGGTATTAAATATCTAGTAGATACTTTGGCTTTGAATTATCATGTGCAGGCTCCTGACTATAATCTATATCCCGCTGCTCTATGTGAGATGGCATGTAAGTATATTACAGAAAAGAAGCCGGTCTTGACTGCAATTTGTTTTGATAATCCTGACCATGTAGGTCATGTGGATGGACATGATACTCCGGCTTATTATGCAAAATTGAAAGAATTAGACGGATATGTAGGTCGGATAGTAGATGCTATCAAGGAGGCAGGTATTTATGATAATAGTATTATTATTGTTACAGCCGATCATGGAGGAATAAATAAGGGGCATGGTGGAAAAACGATGCAAGAAATGGAAACTCCATTTATTATTGCTGGAAAGAATGTAAAAAAAGGAGGAATTTTTGATGAAAGTATGATGCAGTTTGATTGTACTTCTACAGTTGCTTTTATTTTTGGCTTGAAACAACCGCAGGTTTGGATAGGCCGCCCTATGATACAGTTGTTTAAATAATTATTTTCAATAGTGATCTATGTGAATTAAAAAGTGATTTGCTTTCTGTAATTAAAGTTGTTTTGATTATTAAGGTTGTGTTGCAAGGAATTTCATGAATTCTAATTAACTTTGCATTAACTGATGATCAGGCTATAGTGGTGGTTTACAGTAAATAAAGGAAGGTTAAGTAAAAGACTATGGACAAAAGAGACAAAAAGGAAATGAACCGTAGAGAATTTCTAAAAATTGTGGGTGTTAGTACAGTTGCATCTACGGTGGCAATGTATGGTTGTGCATCCGGCGAGAAGTCGAATGCGTCTGAGGCTTCTATTTTAGGCGAAGTGCCTGTTGATAAAATGACTTATCGTACTTCTCCAAAGGGAGAACATGTTTCACTTTTAGGATATGGATGTATGCGCTGGCCGTTGAAACCAGCGCCGGACAGTGATGGAAATGTGATAGACCAGGATGCGGTGAATGAGCTGGTGGATTATGCTATCGCTCACGGAGTGAATTATTTCGATACATCTCCTGTTTATTGCCAGGGATTTTCTGAAAGGGCCACTGGTGTGGCTTTGAAACGTCATCCTCGTGAAAGACTGTTGATTGCGACAAAGATGTCTAATTTTCAAAATTATACTCGTGAGAATTCCATCAAGATGTACCATCAGTCGATGAAAGAATTGCAGACGGATTATCTGGATTATTATTTGCTTCATTCTGTAGGTGGAGGGGAAGGGATCAAAACTTTCCATGACCGTTATATTGACAATGGAGTTCTTGACTTTTTACTAAAAGAGCGTGAAGAAGGCCGTATTCGTAATTTGGGATGGTCATTTCACGGATCGGTGGAAGTGTTTGATTATTTGCTGTCGCTGGATGTGAAATGGGATTTTGTGCAAATTCAGATGAACTATGTAGATTGGCGCCATGCTTCGGGTCGAAATGTTAATGCGGAATATTTGTATGGAGAGTTGGCCAAGCGTGGAATTCCGGCTGTGATTATGGAGCCTCTGTTAGGAGGACGTTTGTCTAAACTGAACGACCATCTGGTGGCGCGCTTGAAGCAGCGTCGTCCGGAGAACAGTGTGGCATCGTGGGCATTCCGTTTTGCCGGTACGTATCCCAATGTGTTGTGTGTGCTGAGTGGAATGACTTATATGGAACATTTGCAGGATAACCTTCGGACTTATTCTCCCTTAGAACCTTTGAATGAGGAGGAAAAAGAGTTCTTGGAAGAAACAGCCCAATTGATGCTGAAGTTCCCTACGATTCCTTGCAATGACTGCAAATATTGTATGCCCTGTCCTTACGGCTTGGATATTCCGGCGATTCTGGTGCATTATAATAAATGTGTCAACGAAGGAAATGTGCCTAAAAGCAGTCAGGATGAGAATTACCGCCGTGCACGGCGTGCTTTCCTGATAGGTTATGACCGTAGTGTGCCCAAACTGCGGCAGGCAAGTCATTGTACCGGATGTAACCAGTGTAACCCGCATTGCCCTCAAAGTATTGATATTCCCAAAGAACTGCATCGTATAGACGCATATGTGGAGCAGTTGAAACAAGAGACTTTATAATGGAATGGATAAACATGATAAAATAACGAATGCTTATGTTACGTAAAATAAGACTCGTCGCCGCCCTTTTGTTCTTTACAATGATCACGTTGCTGTTTCTGGATTTTACAGGAACTGTGCATAGTTGGTTTGGCTGGATGGCGAAAATACAGTTTCTTCCTGCCGTGCTGGCACTGAATGTGGGGTGATGATAGCCCTTGTTTTGTTGACGTTGCTTTTGGGGCGTGTCTATTGTTCGGTTGTCTGCCCGTTAGGTGTGTTTCAAGATATTATTTCCTGGGTTTCGGGAAGGGTAAAGAAGAATCGTTTCCACTACTCGCCTGCTTTGTCGTGGTTGCGCTATGGGGTATTGGCGGTGTTTATCGTCGCTTTGGTAGCAGGGGTAGTTTCATTGACGGCATTGATTGCTCCTTACAGTGCATACGGCCGTATCATTTCTAACCTGCTGACACCTTTGTATCAGTGGGGGAACAATGTACTTGCCCTATGGGCGGAGCGTGTAGACAGTTATGCTTTTTATTCGGTAGATGTTTGGATGAAAGGTCTTTCTACTTTTGTAGTTGCAGTGGGTACTGTGATAGTGCTTTTTATTTTGGCATGGCGTGGAGGAAGAACTTATTGCAATACCATTTGTCCGGTGGGTACAGTATTGGGACTCTTATCTAGATATTCTTATTTTAAACCGGTTATTGATACGTCTAAATGTAATGGTTGCGGACTTTGTGCTCGTAATTGCAAGTCTTCCTGCATTAATCCCAAAGCACATGAGATTGATTATTCCCGTTGTGTTGCTTGTATGGATTGTTTAGGTAAATGTCGTCAGGATGCGATAAGTATGTATCTGGAGCAATAATTCAGAAAAAGCAGGTTTTGAGAAGAGAAGAAACAGGTCAGTCAGCTTCTCAATCGTCTTCAAATTCAGAAAAGGTGAATACGTCGCGGCGAAATTTTTTTACGGTTTCTGCTTTACTTGCTACAAGTGCCGTAATGAAAGCGCAGGAAAAGAAAGTGGATGGAGGATTGGCGCCTCTTATTGATAAAAAGAATCCTAAACGTGCCACTTCTATTGTTCCTGCAGGAGCGAGAGGTCTTCGTCATTTTGCACAGCATTGTACGGCTTGTCAGCTTTGTGTGTCGGTGTGCCCTAATCAGATATTGCGTCCATCGGGTGATCTGAAGCGGTTGATGCAGCCTGAGATGTCCTATGAACGTGGATATTGTCGCCCCGAATGTGCGAAATGTGCAGAAGTATGTCCTACTGATGCCATTCATTTGACTAGTTTGGCTGAAAAGTCGGCTATTCAAATAGGGCATGCCGTGTGGATTGCTCAAAATTGTATAGTGAATACGGATAAGGTAAGTTGTGGAAATTGTGCTCGTCATTGTCCTACTGGTGCTATTCAAATGATACCTAAAGATGAGAATGATGAAAGTTCACCTAAAATACCGGTTGTGAATACAGAACGTTGCATCGGTTGTGGCGCTTGTGAAAATCTTTGTCCGGCACGTCCGTTCAGTGCCATTTATGTGGAAGGACACGAAATGCATCGTGTTATTTGAATGAAATAAAAAATGGATAAATTAATCAAACTGTTGCATGAAGGTAATTATTCTTGTGTAATAAAGAATAAGGAAATCAGCACTTTTACACAGCGTGGAATAACTGATTTGTATGATTTGTTGAATACGGATCCGGCTTTTTTGCGTGGGGCTCAGATTGCTGACAAGGTGATAGGAAAAGCTGCTGCTGTTTTGATGGTATTAGGTAGAGTACAGGAAGTTTATACAGATATTATCAGTGAACCTGCATTGGTTTTATTGCGGCGTGCGAATATAAAGCTAGATTGTATGCAGGTAGTTCCTCGTATTCAGAATAGGGACCGGACAGGTTGGTGTCCTTTGGAAACTCTTTGTTATGAGGAGAATTCTTTGGAGATTTTGTATTCCATTATTCATGATTTTGTAGAAAGAATGAGAAATAATTTATAATGTGTACAACTTTTATGGTTGTTAAGATGGTTGCTTTTCCAAATACCTAATCTGAAAAAGGATAACATAAAGAAAATTTATTCCGGTAATATTGTTTTGCCGGAATAATGTTTTATAGCATGTAATTTTCTCAATGATCCTTTATAAAAGTTGTATCGTGTTTCTTTTCGTCTTTCTCAATTATCTCCTTTTAACTCTCTTTTATCGGGGGAATAATAGTTGAGAATATTAGAGGAATAGTTCAATGAACTTTTAATACTTATTGCATAGGTATATGTTTGCATTTTCCGCTTGCCTCTTCTATATCTAGTCGGATAATTTCTGTTCTGTGAAAAGATTTTTGGGCATATTGGTTACCAATTACTTTGTCGTTTGGAGAGTATTTTTCTATTAATAAATGTAAAGCGTTTATTCGTTCTTCTTCATTTAAGCCAATGTATGCCCGACATTTCAATATAATGCTCTCATATTCAGTTGTGAATTGATTGGATATGATATGAGTCTTTCCTATAATACAGAAAGAAACGGTGTTGCAGCGTTTGATACAATGTAATTTTCGTCCTTCGGGAGCACAGTGAATGTAAATGGAATTTTTCTTGTTCCATACATAATTGATAGGAACTCCATAAGCGCCGTTTTCTTCATCTTGCATGGACAAAACTCCGTATTCTCCGTTTTTCAATAAGCTGATAGCTTTTTCTTTTTCTAACAGACGGTCTTGGCGTCTGATTTGTTCATTCGTATAATTCATTCTATTTCATTTTTCTGCAAAGTAAGTATAAATATGGTTATAAGAAAGGTTATGGGACAAAGATTATTTTATAGTTTCAAATGAAAGTATTTGAATGATCACTTTCTGTAAAAGGTTTGTTTGTGCTCATTGTAAGCGTGTTTGTGCAGTTTTATTGTCTGTTAGATAGTTTTCTTCGAAACTTAATGAAACTTTGCTAGGAATTCTCAAATCTTCATTATCTTTGAGGCATAAAACAATAAGATTATGAGTGACCAGATAAAACAAATAGCTGAGCGTCTCCAGGGATTAAGAGACGTTCTGGAACTGACTCCTGATGAAGTGGCTAAAAGTTGCCAGCTTTCAGTGAAGAGTATTTGGGTATGGAAAGCGGGGAGAAAGATATTTCTGTCAGTGCTTTACAGAAAATAGCCCGTAAATACGGTATTGCATTGGATGTATTAATGTTTGGTGAAGAACCTAAGATGAGTTCTTATTTTCTGACTCGTTGTGGTTCAGGAGTGTCGGTAGAGCGTACCAAGGCGTATAAATATCAGTCATTGGCTTCCGGTTTTCGTGGGCGTAAGGCTGATCCTTTTATTGTAACTGTAGAACCGAAACCGGAAAATACTCCGATTCATTTTAACTCACATGAGGGACAAGAATTCAATTTGGTTATTGAAGGAAGAATGTTACTTAATATAAATGGAAAAGAATTGATCTTGAATCCAGGTGACAGTCTTTATTTTGATTCTTCTATTCCACATGGTATGCTGGCATTGGACGATAAGACTGTGAAATTCTTGGCAGTAATATTATAATAAATTGAGATTAAAAAGACTGTGTTGTCATTGACCGCATAATATTTCTAATTTTTAGTTCTCAATTTTAATTGAATAAGATATGGTAGAAAAATTCTTAGAACAGACCACATTTACCTCACAAGAGGACTTTATAAAGAATTTAAAGATTAAAATCCCTGAAAATTTTAATTTTGGTTATGATATAGTAGATGCTTGGGCTGCCGAAGAACCCGATAAGAAAGCATTGTTATGGACTAATGATAAAGGGGAGCATATACAATATACTTATGCTGACTTGAAAAAGTATACGGATATGACTGCTTCTTATTTTCAGAGCCTTGGTATTGGTCATGGCGATATGGTGATGCTTATTTTAAAGCGTCGTTATGAGTTCTGGTACTCTATTATTGCCTTGCATAAATTAGGAGCTGTGGTTATTCCTGCGACTCATCTGTTGACGAAAAAGGATATCGTGTATCGTTGTAATGCTGCTGATATCAAGATGATTGTAGCTGCAGGAGAAGATGTGATAACAAAGCATATTATAGATGCCATGCCCGATTGTCCTTCAGTAAAAAAGTTGGTCAGTGTAGGACCGGATATTCCGGAGGGTTTTGAAGATTTTCATAAAGGTATTGAGAAGGCTACTCCTTTTGTTAAACCGGAACATCCTAATACGAATGAAGATACTTCATTGATGTATTTCACTTCGGGTACTACAGGAGAACCTAAGATGGTGGCACATGATTTTACATATCCTTTGGGACATATTGTAACTGCCAGTTTCTGGCATAATTTGCATCGTGACAGTCTTCATCTTACCATTGCCGATACAGGTTGGGGGAAAGCTGTTTGGGGAAAACTTTATGGACAGATGATAGCAGGAGCCAATATTTTTGTGTATGATCATGAGAAATTTACACCGGCAGATATTCTTGGAAAGATTCAGGATTATCATATCACTTCTTTATGTGCTCCTCCCACTATTTATCGTTTTTTAATTAAGGAGGACATTAGTAAATATGATCTTTCTTCTTTGGAATACTGTACTACGGCGGGAGAGGCTTTGAACTATTCTGTATATGAAACGTTCAAGAAAATCACAGGTATTCGTCTGATGGAAGGTTTTGGACAAACGGAAACCACGTTGACTTTAGGTACTTTTCCCTGGATGGAGCCTAAACCTGGAAGTATGGGGGTACCTAATCCTCAATATGATATAGATTTGTTGACTCACGACGGGCGTTCTGCTGAAGATGGAGAACAAGGTCAGATTGTTATTCGTACAGATAAGGGTAAACCATTGGGATTGTTCAAAGAATATTATCGTGCTTCGGAATTAACGGAAGATGCTTGGCATGATGGTATTTATTATACAGGTGATGTGGCTTGGCGTGATGAGGATGGTTATTTTTGGTTTGTAGGTCGTGCTGATGATGTGATCAAGAGTTCGGGTTATCGTATAGGCCGTTCGAGGTGGAAAGTGCTTTGATGACTCATCCGGCTGTTGTGGAATGTGCATTACCGGTGTGCCTGATGAAATCCGTGGTCAGGTGGTAAAGGCGACGATTGTCCTTTCTAAAACTTTTAAGGGTAAGGAAGGACCTGAGTTGGTAAAGGAGTTACAAGATCATGTGAAGCGTGTGACTGCTCCGTACAAGTACCCACGTGTCATAGAGTTTGTAGAAGAACTTCCAAAGACCATCAGTGGAAAGATTCGTCGCGTGGAAATCCGTGAAAAGGATAAATAATCAGTTGTGGACTGATCGGAGTTTTATTGGTAAAATAATTAAAAATGAAAAAGGTTTTACTTCTTGTGTTTTTAAGTCTGGCTTGGCTATCAGTAAGTGCGCAAGCTTTGGTTCCTATTACATGGACAGCCTATGGTCTGACTTTTGAGGCTCCAAAAGGGATTTTGGTGGAGGAGGATACAGAGGAGACTTTTCTTCTGAACAATTCCAAGTTTTATATCACCATTCAGTCTTTGGATTCGGATGGTATGACAAAAAGTGACTTGAAAAGTGTATTAAAAGACTATGCCAATGATGACGGGGTGAAAGACCAGTCGGCAGTGCAGGAGTTTGAGTTACCACAGTTTTTCGGTACTTATTTAAGAGGGAGCTGCGAAACAGATCATTGCCTTTATGCTTGTTTGATGACTAAGACGGCAGGTAGTGGATTTTATATATCTATTATCTATAGCAAGGAAAATGAAAATATTGCCGAAAAAATACTGAAAAGTTTTATAATGGAGGAATAAACAAAAGAGCGTTAATGCTTGTTTCTTAGATAAGAGAGCGTTCAAAATTTACCAGAAAATTACTAGATTATTAATAGCAAATGAAAGGGCTGTCTTCGTGAGAAGGTAGTCCTTCTTTTTTGTGTAGTTATGAATGTTAAAGGACTCTATGATCCATGTGTAATATGCTTTGCCGGCATCAGAAAATCAAATGATTTTGGGCATAATAAGGGACACTCATAGAATATAAGTTAGCCAACTAATTCGCAATACTTTAAGTATGAATTAGCTGGCTAACTTATATTATTCTATGAATGTCCTAGGTTAAGACATTAACGTCCGGTCCACCATAAAGGAGTGATGATATTATCTGAGCCTCCTAACAACTCTACAGCTTGTTTATAGCCTTCGGGATCTGCATTCTCCAGACTGGAAGGATATCGCATACGTTGTGGATAAAATTCCCACTTCTGTCCGTCTTTCCAAGAATTAGGATTCCAAGCATTAACCATGTCTGAACCAGTCATTGAACTTTCGTTTGCAGGAATCTCAAAGAATGGTAATCCCAAACGGCGGAAATCCGACCACATTTCCAATACCAAATACGGAGTTTGTGCAATGAATTTTTGAGTGATAATTTTAGTCAAGTGGTCATTCAATGCTTTTCCATATAAAGTTTTAGAAGCTGTAGGATATTCATAAGTAATAGTTTTCTGTTCTTTGCTGTATCCATCCACATAAGTCATTTGTTCAGCAGTCGGTTCAGTGGTATGATCAAATTTGACTGAAGTACCTACACGATTATAGTTGGTGGAATTCAGATAATCATTCACATATTCGCTAACACCAAAGTATTCAAAACTAGCTTTAATACCGTTCTCATAGGCTTCTTTTGCTGTTGTTCCAGTGTTCCAACCATACAATGAAGCTTCTGCTAACAAGAAATAAGTTTCCCATGCTGCAAAGAATATGCGAGATTTGCCCTGACAATAGTCTTTACCCAACATTGGAAGAGTACAGCCGGGGCCATATCCATTTGTCACTAGTTGGTTATAAGCCAAGGTTGGCGACCATCCACCGCGCGAACCAGCGGGATAACCATTCCAACAACGAGTTGCATCAATCTTTATTTCCCCAGGATTATCCTTATTAGGAATCGGATTCCCGTTTTCGTCTACTGTGTAAAGAACGAAATCTTTAGCTGTTCTATCATTATATTTATCTATGTAGTTCTCAGCATTTTCATCATCAGGTAAACAGAATATCTTTAATGCACGCGGATCAAGATTTTCCGGCATACCATCCAGCCAATATTGTTTAGTAGGATTATCTGTATTAGCAACATAATGTCTGTCATATTTAATACCTAAATAATTAGCTGGTTTAACATAACTAGCCAAATCGGAACGTTGTTCTGTTACTTTAATACCACCTAAATTGGTCAGAAGATTAGCAACTGTTGAGGAAAGAACCTGATCGTCAAATGAACGGGTATATACTCCGGAAAAGACATCCCATCCATCATTTTCTTTTACTGCAAACATCTCATCAGCCGTTAAAATCTTGTTACCTTTAGCCGCATCCTCAAATTCGGTCTGCGCAGTTGCCTTGTCGATGTTTGATAAACGCATAGCCAGACGCATACGGAGTGAATTTGCATATTTCTGCCACTTCACAGGATCATATTTTACATTGTCAAACGGGTCGCATTTACCTTCTGCCTCAACAGGTAGGACAGAGGTGTTGATAGCTGCTGCGGCTTCTTTCAACTCCTTTAAAATGAATTCATAATCATCTTTCTCTGAGTTGAAAACAGGATTTTCCCCTAGGAAACTTTCAATAGGATAAGGTCCGAAATTATCGACAAACTCACTGATAAGATAGGCACGCCAAATACGGGCAAACTGCTTTACGTTCGGGAAAAATTCTTTTTCATGTGCAGTGGTAGTGGCCGCTTCGAGTTGGTTCTCTACTGCTGTAATAGCCAACGTCGCATTTTTAATACTGGCGCTGAGATCAGGATAATAATAAGCAGATGTATAATCATCACTATAGCGGCCTACGTTCAGAAAACTCATTTCTCCACAAATTCTGGCAGCACTAGCCCAATTATAGACTACTATACGTTCTGCAGTACCGGGATTCATCTGTGCCTGTCCTATAGAATTATTCAATGCATATTGAGGTTTTACATATTCCTCACCGGCAGCTGTGGGATTGGTATTGACTTCATCAAAGTCAGAGCAGGAAACTAATCCGGCGCAAAAGCCAAGCCCCAAAAATAATTTATTCATTGTTTTCATTGTTCTTTTTCTTTTTTATGATTAGAAACCAAGAGTCACATTAAACAGGTAAGAACGTGATGTCGGAGCTGACGAGTTCTCCAAACCTGTTGCATTAGTGCTTGTAGCATATACTGATTCCGGATCAATACCATCCAAATGGCTTGAAATCATCCATACATTATTCACAGTGAAACCAAGCTTAACCTGTTGGAACGGAGTCTTTTTCAACATAGATGACGGGAAACGATAACTCAAGGCGATGTTACGCAAACGGATGTTGGTAGCATCATAAATATAAGCTTCCGAAATACCGGCGCGGCCTGTAGCCAAAGCTTTATAATAACGTTCTAAAGAAACACTTTGATCATTTACCTTATAACCATTACCATCTTTGATAACTCCCGCTACAACGATATCCTCACGTTTACCGCCAGGAGCAGTACATTCAGAAATACCACTACGTTGCAAGTTCATATTGGTGAATGAGAAAATATCACCACCAAAACGTCCGTCAATCAGGAAACTAAGTGTGAAGTTTTTATAATTAAATGTATTTGTCCATCCTAATAGGAAGTCAGGCTGTTGTTCACCAATCTTATGCTTGTCACTAGTGGCCTGTGGCAGTCCTGATTCATTGAGTAATAATTGTCCTTTAAATTCTCCTTCTTCTACTCGTTGATATTTGGTACCCCAGATTTCACCATAAGCACCTCCCGCAACTGCATAGACCTGCAATGCGTCAGAACCTCCTAAAGCATACTGCATACCTGGTTTTCCCGGCAATAATTCAATAATCTTACTCTTGTTCTGAGAGAAGTTCAATTGAGTATCCCAACTAAATTGAGTTGTTTCGATAGGGCGTGCATTCAACATGATTTCGATACCGGTATTTTGAATGTTACCTGCATTTACTTTCATGTTATCATAACCGGAAAGGTTATTTAAAGGAATATTCATTAACTGGCGTTTTGCGTTTGTCTTGTACCATGCAAAATCAACTCCTAAACGGTTATTGAAGAATTTCAATTCAGCACCGGCTTCCCAAGAAGTAATCAACTCACTGCGTACATCTGCATCGTATTTAGTTTTTCCTTGTCCGGCAGTTGTATTGCCATTAGGGTCTGAACCAATACTATATGTATTATATAACTGATATGCATCCATATCGTTACCTACTTGTGCGAAAGATGCACGTGCTTTAGCATAAGTAAACCATTCGGGCATACCTTTGCCGACTTTACCCACCATATCACTGATCACCCATGACAATGAAACAGACGGATAGAAGAATGAACGGTTTTCTTTATTCAAAGCTGATGACCAGTCATTACGGAAAGTTGCATCCAAGAATGCCCAACCATTATAGTTGATTCCAAGAGTTCCATACAAAGAATTGATTTTTTTATGAATATAGGTTTCGGTTATTGACAAATCTTTTTTGTCACCATTGGCTAGAGAGAATAAATCGGGCGCAGTCAATTTTCCCATAGCATTGTCCAAACCTGTAGATTTTCTTTCCATTAAGTTACCACCAAAAGAGAAATTGCCACCAAATTTTCCAAACAATTCATCTTTATGGCCACTGATCAAAAAGCTGAAATTATTTTCGAAGAACTTTTTCTCGCTAGTGCTATAACGGCTGTTCTTATTATTAGTAGGACTTCCTGCATACAATTTCTCTTCACCCTCAGTGAAATACATATCACTACCGGCTTTGATTTCAGCATCCAGCCAATCTGTGAATTTGTACTTCAATGATCCGTTCATCAAGAAACGATTACGGCTATCTTTATTTGGATTATAATCTTTGGACCAGTAAGGGTTGATTCCCCCTTACTCCACCAGATCATTTCGCCATATTCGTCTTTGACAGGGCTGGAAAAGTCACGGATGTCAATAGTCGTAGGCATATTGAAAATAGTATAAAATGCATTATTCCCACGTGCACCACTGATAGGACGGTTTTCTGCGAGGGTATTGATGTATTGTACTTTTGCATCGATGCTCCAACGATCATCTTTACCAAAAGTAGAAGATGCACGCAAAGTTAAGTTTGTACGGCTTAAGTTAGCGCCCGGTATCATGCTGGAGTCATCCATACGATTCAATGAGGTGTAAATGGATGTTTTATCATATTGCTGCTGGAATGATATGCTTTCTGATAAGTTCACACCTGTATCAAAGAAATTTTTTACGTTATCAAAGATTTGCATATTTGCAGTTGTACCATCCCATTTTGTATAGCTTTGCCCTGTTACTTCAGGTCCCCAGCTATAGCCGTTAGTTGAATCGAACACACCATTCTCACCTTGTCCAAAGGTCTTTTGGCGTTTAGGGAGCATAAATGTTGTCTCAGCAGAAACTGAACCTGAGATGGTGATACCCAAACCTTCACGCTTTGTTCCTTTTTTAGTTGTAATCAAAATAACACCATTACCGGCACGAGAACCATAAAGTGCAGCAGCTGACGCACCTTTCAACACAGACATGGACTCAATATCTTCAGCATTAATATCTGAAAGTCCATTACCCATATCCAATGTCGGGTTATCAATATCATTATTACTTGCTCCTGTAAAGTTATCCATTGGCACACCATCGACAACAATTAACGGCTGGTTCAAACCTGTTACAGAATTCGCACCACGAAGCTGGATTTTGGAAGAGCCACCAGGACCATTGCTTGAACGAATAATCTGGACACCTGAAACTTTACCTGTCAAAGCATTTGCGAGGTTCGTTTCACGAGCTTCAAGTAACGCGTCACCCTTTACCTCCTGCATGGCATAACCTAGCGCTTTTTTCTCACGTTTGATACCAAGAGCAGTCACTACAACTTCGCCCAATGTTTGTGTGTCATCTTGTAAAGTTACATTCATGGGTTGTCCATTCCAAGGAATCTCTACTGTTTGATAACCTACAAATGAAATTTGAATGATATCCCCTTTTTTCACATTGGATAAAGAGAAGTCGCCATCAAGTCCGGTTATCGTACCATTAGTCGTACCTTTCACTATAACAGACGCACCAATGACAGTTTCACCTGTAGCGTCTACTACAACTCCTGTACAAGCTCCATTTTGTTGTGTGATTTTCACACCGGTAACGCCAGGATTGGCGACCGCGTATGCTGCTCCGGTAGAGGCACCCATTAGGAACAGCAACATACTGACTGATTTTAGTCGTTTTAACATAGCTGTGATTTTTTAAAGTTTATTGAAAATCAAGTAATTCCGTTTCATTAGTTCCTTCAGAACTATGTTTTTCAATTTAATTTAGATTAACGATGCAAATATATAACAATTTTAATATATATAAAGGGTCTCTTGAAAAATATTTTTAATATGCTCTGATTTTTAACGTTTGAGATGTTCAAAGCATCTTATTTAAAGAGAGAACTGGTAACTTTTACGGAACTTTCTTGAAATGATTTATATTGTTTTTTCATTGAATATTTACCGTTTGTTTGGTAGTTGGTAGAAAACAGGTAACGTTTATTGAGATAAGAACCAAAAGAAAACAGGTGATGTCAGTTCATGCTGTTTGTCTATTGCTAGAGAAAATATACCTTTTATCTATAAAATGTGAAAGAATTGCAGGAAGGGTATATTCGCTTTGATTGAACTGTGTTTGGCTGCTGTGCTATATGCTTTCCTTAGGAATGCCATACATACGACGAGTATATGAACGTCTTGATGGTTCAGAATGATATGTTGGATTCTGCCAAGTTGGAAGAAGGAATAGAAGAACATAGAAAGGAATAGCGAAAGAGAGAAAGAAGTCCCAATAAGCCGTAGTCGTAATCTTAAGTCCTTGAACTTGCTATGGGGCAAATTGCATAGGGCACAAAGTTGTCCCTTGAGGAGATAGAAAAGTTGGAACACTCCTTGTCCTGCGATAACAGAAACATTTCTGTTACCGCAGGACAAAGAATTTACATTAATAAATAAGTGTACCCGAGATACACCAATAACTATTACTTTCCCCTTCAGGAGCACCCTGTGGTATTTTTACGGTGATGCTGTGTTCACCCGCCTCCAGATCACCTAAATAAATGTATTCGGGATTGGTCACCGTACCGGGCACCAGTTGGAACGGCTCAGGTCGGAAGAACTCAGCCCATTGGAGAAATTACCCGAACAAGGATTCCAGTTACGATAAGTTCCACAGTCATCTCGCCAAGGTACGAAAGAGATCACTTTTTCACCGTCCAAATAGAGGGTGTTAGGTTTCTGGTTGAACTCATCACCGCCTCCCCAACCGCCATGTCCCGTGGTGAGGTAGTACAGACGGGCATTCTTGGCAGGCTCCTTCAAGGTGAATTTTACGATCAGAGAATCCTGACGCATGAAAATCGGATAAGGCTGTCCTGCCTGCTCTAGATAATTCACTGTATTGAACAGCGGAAGAGTGTTATAAACCCGATGTTCTTCATCAGGATAATACTTCAGTTTCAACGACAGACGATGCCCTTTGGCATCCCAGTTGCCGATGTAAGCGCCAATCCAAGCTTCTCCTTCCAACTTTTCGGCCAGTGGGGTTACCTCCATTTTGTAAAGTACGGAGTCCACCCAGTCCTGCCCCTTCACCTTATTATAATTGAACTTGCGCACACCGAAACCGGTGAAGAAACGCATCAATCTAAAGGCACATCATACTCCGCTGTAGAAATCAGCCCGTGGTAATCCATATTTTCCGAGTGAAAAGAGGGAACTTTTTTTCAAATCACGCATGGCATCAAGAAAAGACAGCCGCTTGCTTTCCGGTATCAGAAAGACAGAACCGATGCGGTCGTAAGCATCGCCGTCCGAGTATTGAACAACTTCCGCAAAGACGGTGCGATTCTTCACATAGTCGGGTAACTTCACTTTCTTTAACAGAATGGTGCCGCCTCCAGCACTGTATTGTACACCTTCTTTCAGTACTTCGGGCAATTTAGTGTTGTTGAAGCAGATGCTCTGTTGGTCGAAGACCGGAATTGTGATAACTCCACTTTAGTTGATGGTATATTGGTAGTCGGCCGCATCCATGCTTTTCCCCCACGACTGTGGCAATACATCCTTTCCTTTCTTCAGTGGGGTAATATGGGTAGCCTCTTGAATCATGTCACCGTTTCGCACGACCCTCAGTACCAATCCGTCAGGTACACCCACATTGGCTTGCGGAGTACCACGAAAAGGGATGTCGTTGGTATACCATACCTCGATAGTGTTGGAATTGATGGATGTTCGCAAAATTTTGCAGTTCATCCCTAAGTGTTTTCCTTCGCCCGTTTGCGTGAAGCCTTTGCCGAATTCGAAGGGAGTGACCGCAGATATCACTTGTCCGTTGGGGAGTTCAGCCCTGCGGTATGCCTGCCGGGTGGTGTAGTCGATGTAACTGTCGGTTACAGGTGTCTTGTCTTCCGGGCGGGGATCGGGACGGTCATTTTGCTCCGGCCATACGTTGGTCAATGATACGCGGTCACCGGACACGGTCATCAACAAATGTCCCGGCCGGACTCTCCCTTTGTAATTCGATTGGTAGGTCACCTCGATACCTTGCGCATTCTTCACTTTTCTAGGGTAGTTCTGCGCGTAGATCGTTCCGGTGCTAAGCAGGAAGCACAAGCCGATTCCTACGTCTTTCAAGATGGTTCTTTTCATTTTTTCTTATTTTAAAGTATGATATAACAATTCGTTTTACATGAAACACAAAATCCTCCCTTCACCCTATCCGACTCGTTACCAGCGATCTGCGGTGTAGGAACGTCCGTAATGCCCTTTAACCGGTATGTAGGCAGTGGCATTTTTGTAGCCCTCGCGTTGTAATGACGGATGCTCTCCTTGAGTCAATGTTTGCAGGCGACGGTAAGCGGTAGAACGAGTCATTCCGCAGACCTGCTGCATCCGGGCGCAGGTGATGCTGCGATGATCTTTAAAATATTCACTCAGCAACCCGTCTACTTCGATAGGCGACAAGTCCACCGTGTGCACCTTGTATCGTTCTCTTACAAAATGCGCCCGGTTTATAATACTCTTCTTGAAACTTTTTTCGGGCTGAAAGTTGATTCCTGTTATCTGTACTGTGCCACGGGTCATTTTCTTAGGATTTTCACTCTCTGTGGAGCCGATGCTGACAGAGAAATACCCTAATCCGTTGATATGGATTCGCTTGCCGTCACCTAATTTCTCGGACAGAATATCTATCAGTCCCTCTACCACTGCCGCCCAGTCCGAGCGGCTTACTGAAGTATAAAGTGTAGTTTCGTGTATCAAGTCCTTCGAGTGAATCGTCTGCTTGTTGGTATTTCTCACATGGTATTTTTTCTTTTCCCCGTCATTTGCCGGAGATTCATAGATATCAAATTTAATGTCTGACATAATGTACTATGTATTTGTTTTATTTATAGGATGTTATCGTGCAAACTTACAAAACTTACAAAACATTCCGTTGCTTCACCTTAGTGAAGCGGCAGTTTCACCTGTGTGGCAACGGCTCTTCACTAAAGTGAGAAGGCATATTCACGTCAGTGAGAACCCAGATTCTTCCGGACGAAGATACGGATTCTTTCGTCCTCTTGCAAAGATTCTGCCGTAAATGTTTCACACGTTGGATTTATTTTAAATTGTCGGGCAAAGTTCTTGCAAAACTCTGTTTTGCAGAACTATCTTCACACCTCAAATCAATAAAAAACAGATTTAATGGAAAAAGAAAAAGACTCAAAACTGAAACAAGCCATGAAAGGGCTTGATTCGTTCCTCACCACTCATTATTCCTTTCGTTACAACCAAATAACAGAACAATGCGAATTTCATGACAAGCACAAGTTCGATAAATACCGTGTGGTGGATGAGCGAGAATTCAATACATTGGTTATTAATGCAATAGAAGAAGGTGTGAACTGTATGGACCGTGATATGCGCCGTTATTTGGGTTCGTCACGCATTCCTTCTTTTCACCCCGTGACAGCCTATTTGGAACATCTGCCACACTGGGACGGACACGACAGAGTAAGCGAGCTGGCACGCTCGGTAAGCGATGAAACGCAATGGTGGAGGTGTTTCATATCTGGATGCTGGGCATGGTGATGCAATGGAGCGGTAAAAACCGGATGCATGGCAACTGCTTGATTCCCATTTTGGTTAATCCCCTTCAGGGACTGAAGAAGTCTACCTTTTGCCGGTCGCTCCTTCCACCAGCGTTACGTGGATATTATACCGATGACTTCGATGTAACTCGCGAGGGGGATGCCCTGCGCAAAATGCGCTCTTTGGCTCTTATCAATATAGACGAATTCAATCGGATGGAAGAAGGTAAACTGGCACGGCTGAAGAATCTAGTCCAAATGAGCGGTCTTAGTATGCGCCGTCCGTTTCAAAGCAGCTATAGCCAGCAACCGCGCCTTAGTTCATTTATTGGCACTTCCAATTTTTGCGATCTGCTGACCGATTCCTCCGGTAACCGCCGTTTTTATCCGGTGATGACCAAAGGGAGTATCCGTTTGCCTCGCATCAATTATAAACAACTTTATGCTCAGTTAAGAGATGAACTAAAACATAACCGCCGCTATTGGCTCTCACCCACAGAAGAACAGGCTGTCAGTTTACGTAATGACGCATTTTTGCGCCGCCCATAGAGGAAGCCTTTTTATAGCTGCTTCAGTCTGCCCCAGGATGGGAGAAGTTTCAAAGATGGACTATCGGACAGATTTATGAAGTGATGAAAAGGGCCAGTCCCGAAACCATGCGTGATGTCAAGATGAGAGTCTTCGGAAAACATTTAGCCTGATGGGAGTGAAAAAATTACGTACCCACTATGGCGACCAGTATCTGCTGAACCGGCTCTAACTGATAAACCATTTCGAGGGAATGCTGAAAGTTCTGTCACCGTATAATATTGAAGCCCAGCGATATGTGGTGATAGAACAAAAAGTATTGCAATGCAGTATTCATTAACCCTATCCTGATTTAAATTTGACTATGATAACGGGATAATAGCTAGTAGAAAACAGGTAGAAATCACAAATTTATTTCCTGTTTGTAAATTCAAGGACAAAGATCATCTTAAAACCACTAAAGTAAATATGTTCTGATTATCAGACACATAGCTGTAAGAGTAGTTCTGAAGGAACTAATGAAACGGAATTACTTGATTTTCAATAAACTTAAAAAAAATCACAGCTATGTTAAAACGACTAAAATCAGTCAGTATGTTGCTGTTCCTAATGGGTGCCTCTACCGGAGCAGCATACGCGGTCGCCAATCCCGGCGTTACCGACGTGAAAATCACACAACAAAGTGGTACATGTACAGGAGTTGTCAAGGATGCTACGGGTGAAACTGTCATTGGTGCATCTGTAGTAGTGAAAGGTACGACTAATGGTACTATTACCGGTATTGATGGCGACTTTTCATTATCTGGAGTGAAGAAAGGGGATATTATCCAAATTTCATTCGTGGGATATCAGACTGTTGAAGTTCCCTGGAATGGTCAACCTTTGAATGTAACATTACAAGATGACACACAAACGCTACAGGAAGTGGTAGTAACCGCTCTCGGCATCAAACGCGAAAAGAAAGCATTAGGTTATGCCATGCAGGAGGTAAAAGGTGATGCATTGGTAGCAGCTCGCGAAACAAACTTAGCCAATGCTCTTTCCGGTAAAGTATCCGGTGTTCAAATCATCCGTTCAAGTAATGGTCCTGCCGGTTCTTCTAAGATTCAGCTTCGTGGTAGTAATTCTGTAACGGGTTTGAACCAGCCGTTAATTGTTGTAGACGGAGTACCCTTGGATAATTTTACTGGAGCCGACAACAATGATATGTGGAATCCATCTACTGATATGGGTAACGGTTTATCGGATATCAACTCCGAAGATATTGAATCAATGTCTGTTTTGAAAGGTGCATCTGCTGCTGCGCTTTATGGTTCGCGTGCAGGTAATGGTGTTATCCTGATTACAACAAAGAAGGGTACTAAGAGCGAGGGGCTTGGTGTTACATTTTCCGGATCCGTTTCGGTGGAAAATGTATTTATGAAACCCGAACGACAAACTATTTTCGGTCAAGGTTCTAATGGCATTTTCAATGCAACCTCTAGTTCTAACTGGGGACCAGCTATTACAGGTCAAAGCTATACAGACTGGAACGGACGTACTCAAAATATGCAATATTTTGACAATGTAGCTAATTTCTTTAAGACAGGTGTGAATTTAACTGAAAATATCGCTTTTTCGCAACAGTTTGATAGGACATCCGTTTATTTATCAGCTACCCGTATGGACGATTTCAGCAAGATTCCAGGGGCAGAGTATAGCCGTACTAACTTAATGTCACGTATCACTTCGTCATTTGGTAAAGATAATCGTTGGAGTGTGGATGCCAAAGTACAATATATTTTGTCTGATGCTACCAATCGTCCTATATCCGGTGCGCGCTCGGACAACTATTTCTATTCCATGTACATGATGCCTATTTCTTTGGATATAAGAGAGTTTAAACAGGCCAAAATCCAGAAGATGGAAAAATGTATTGGTGGGAGAAAGGCAGTGGTCAGAATCCATATTGGGCAAAAGATTACAATACCAATCAAGACAAACGTAATCGCTTTTTGCTGAATGGTTCGTTGAAATATCAGATTACAGATTGGTTGAACGCAGAAATTAAAGCAGGTAGTGATATGTATTTCACAGAAACAGAAACCAAACTGTATGCTGGCAGTCCTTCATCAGAAAACGGTCGTTATTCTTTTGGTGAACAAAAATTCTATGAAAATAATTTCAGTTTTTTGGTTACCGCACAAAAAGACCGTGTATTAGGCGATTTCGGAGGTGTGTTTACATTCGGTGGGAATTTAATGGAACGTAAATCAACAGGTGTTAGCAATTCTGTTAGTGCTTTAACAGTGCCTGATTTATTCTGGTTGACAAATTCAACCGACTCAAACAGAAGTATCAGTCAGACTTATACTCATCGTAAGACCAATTCATTGTATGGTACACTGGGAGTTAACTATGACGGTTGGGCATTTTGGATTTGACAGGACGTAATGATTGGTCCTCTACTTTGAGTAAGAGTAACCGTTCGTTCTTTTATCCTTCTATCAGTGCTTCATGGGTAATCAGTGATATGATTAATAACCGGGGAAAGGGAATGCCCGAGTGGTTTACATATGCCAAGGCTCGTGTATCTTTTGCACAGGTAGGTAATGACCTCGATCCTTATCAATTATATAACGTATATGGTATTGGATCTATCTATGAAACAGGAGGTACGAGTGCGTCTGTGTCTGGTAGTACCTTATTTAATGAAGATGTACGTAGCGAATTGATTTCATCTTGGGAAGCCGGTGCCGAAGTCCGTTTCTTCAATAATCGTCTAGGGTTAGATGTGGCTTGGTATAAATCAAACGCTAAACGTCAGTTGCTAAATTTGCCTATGAACTCATTGTCTGGATTTAGTTCAATGAAAATTAATGCTGGTAATATTCAGAATTCAGGTGTAGAAATCATGTTGAATGCTACTCCGGTACAAACTAAAGAATTTACTTGGGACACTCAAGTGAATTTCTCTACCAACAAAAACAAGATTATAGAACTAGCTGATGGTATTAACGAATATACTTTAGGTACCTATGATAATTTAAAGATTTTGGCTGTTGCTGGAGGTAATTATGGTGAAATTTGGGGTACTACTTATCTGCGGGTGACTGATGAGAATAGTCCTTATTATGGAAAAATGTTGTTGAATGATGCCGGTTTGCCACAAGGTGACTCAAAAATACAAAAGATTGGTGATCAACAAGCTACTTGTTTGGTAGGATGGACCAATACATTCTCTTACAAGAATTTTACATTGAGTTTCTTGGTAGACGCACGTATCGGTGGTGAAATTTTTTCTGGTTCAAACCGAATGTTGCAAGCCAATGGTGTGGCAGCATGTACTGTGGTAAACGGTAAACGCGATAAATTTGTAGTAGATGGGGTTATTGCAGACGGAAACGGGGGCTATTCACCTAGCACCATCGAAGTAGAACCACAATCTTATTGGACGGCCGTAACTGGATCAACTGGTAATATGGGTATTGGTGAAGCTAATTTGTATGATGCAACGAATGTTCGTTTACGTAATGTTTCCTTAAACTATACTTTCCCCCGGAAGATGCTTGCAAAAGGTCCGTTCCAGCAAGTTAAGTTAGGTATGTCTTGCAACAATGTTTGGATGATTCATAGTAATCTGCATGGCATAGACCCCGAATCCGTGTTTGCTACCAGTACCAATGCAACCGGATTTGAGAATGCGTCATCACCAACATCACGTACCTTCTTGTTTAATGTAACACTTGGTTTCTAATTTTTAATACTCGACAACAATGAAAAAAGTAAATAAATTATTATTCAGTCTGGTAATGGGTGCTGCTTTGATGGGAGGTGCCACATCATGTGATGACTTTGAGGAAATCAATTTTAGTCCCTCTGCAGCAGGCGAATCATATATTCATCCGGACTATGCACTGAATAAATCTTTTTATGAGGCGCAAATGGACCCGGATATTGCAGAACGTGTATTTGTGTATAACTGGGCTTCCATTACACGAATTATTGGTGATAACACTATGGGAGTAACCGCCCGTTATAGCAATGAGTATAACGACAGATTGTATAGTTATACCTCCAATTGGGTAAAATATGCCACCAATGCCATCAATATGGCAGATGTAAATCCGGGAACTTCCGAACATGAACAGGCTTTCTTTCCTAATGTAAAACAATTTGCTCGTATTTGGCGTGTTATGCTGATTGCAGATTTTGCTGATTCTTTTGGTCCATATGCTTTGGACGCTGCTCAAGGTGTCAATCCGACATTCAACAGCGTAGAAGATGTTTATGTATTCATGTTGACCGAATTAAAAGAAGCAGCCGCTGGAATTAACACGTCTGTAGAACCTACAGAAACAGAAGCTAAAGGAGATCCTGCTTTTGGATACAATGCTGCAAAATGGGTCAAATTGGCTCACAGCCTCCGCTTACGTTATGCCATGCGCCTGTCCGAAGTATCTACTTCAAAAATCGATGTCAAGGCTGAATTTGCGGATGCTGCATCCAAAAGTTTGTTGACTTCTGCAGATGATTTCTTTTCGTTTCCAGAGGCAGGCGGATGGTCTTGTTATGAAGGTGTAATGAATCGTCCTTGGAATGACCAATGTATTTCTTCTACTATGTGTAATCTGTTAACTGGTTTAGGAGATATTCCTGTAACCAGTTATCGTCCGGACTTGGCGCCTTACATCAAGCTATGAATTATATTGGTGAACAATACGTAAATCATTATCCGGTAACTACTGATAATCCAACCAAACAATTGTGGATGATGGTATTCCTGAACATCTTGATCCGCGTGCTTTGAAAGTATGGTGTTTAACGAATGATGAAAAAGCTGAAAATTTTCCAGATCAAGGTTCGCAAGGCGTTAAGAATCATGCAGAACATGCCATGCTGGATCCGACTGATCCTGAAAAAAACTAGTAAAGATTGACGCTCAGTTCACATGGAATGGTTATCCGGCAGGTACTCGTTCCGCATGGAGTACTGAGACATTCAAATTCAATGATGTTTTAGGCAGTATGTATGATACTACTCCAATGCTGGGTAAACAATATCGTGATAACACCGCCAGACGTATCTGGATGTCACCATGGGAAACCTATTTTTTGTTGGCCGAAGGTGCTTTAAGAGGATGGACCAACTCCATCAGCGCTAAAGAAGCGTATGAAAACGGTGTACGTGCCAATTTCGAATACCTTGGCCTAAGTCAATATGTAAATCAATATCTGGCATCTACCAGCTATAACCGTGTAGGTACTTCAGTAAATTTTGATCATACCGTAGAACCGGTTTCTTTTGAAGCTGATTATGTGAATGGTTATACCAAGCAAGCTGGAAAAATGACTTATAATTATCCAGACGCCAGTAAGATTTTATACAAAGGTGGTGCTTTGAATGACCAACTAACCAAGATCATTACACAAAAGTATATTGCTAATGTGCCTTATGGAGTAGTTGAAATGTGGAATGACCGTCGTCGTTTAGGATTGCCTTTCTTTGAAATTCCAGCTAATGAAGGTACACTGACCGGTTCTGACATGGAGAAATATATTCAGGCTTCAGAATGGAAAATGGTCAGAAATGGTATCATTATACACAACGTATGCGGTATCCGACAGCATTAGAAAACGCAGATAAAGAACAATACCAAAATGCATTGCAATTATTAGGTGCAGAAGACAATACAATGATGACGCCACTTTGGTGGGCTATCAAATAAGTTGATTCTGAAAAGATATTTCAGATAAAAATAGAAACTGAAAGTTTTTATAGATTGAAATTTTCTTAAAATAAATCCTCTTATTCTTTCCTATTATTAGTGGTAAGAATGAAGGGGATTTATTTCCTTTAAAACTAATTCCTTTTATCTGAATTCCAAATCGAAAAGCAAATTTAATTGATGATGGATAACATTGGGCAAAAAAATTATCTTATCTTTTTCTATTTGATTGAGAATTGATACAGTAGCTTCAGTATTTCTTTTGAATTTTTAAAATTGACATTGTTTATATCTACAAACTCTTTCACATTCTCTTGTTTGTTTTTAGGATAAAGATTAACTAATGTCTTTGCATTGCGAAAACTCTTCAACTTTCTTTTTACATAAGTATAGTAAATATTCTCCGTTACCATATTTATAGACCGAAAGGTCTAAATTCTGTTCACCATTAACACGTTGGAAGCGTGCATTGACATCAATTGCTTGAACACTGCCATGAGTAACTGTTCCCATACGATCTCAACAGGCCTTCCACTCCTTTCTCCGGATATTCCATTATTTGCTGGAATTCGTCAATGGCTATATAACATTCTACTCCCGATTGGTTTAGGTAAGTGAAAATCTCTTTCAAGGTTTCTTCTGAACGTTCCGGAATAAGTCGAGTGTTACAGATGGCATTCCTGTAATTTCATCGGCGCTGATGACCGGACGGCAACTTTTAAAGAATGAGAATAGCGATTTTAAGGTACTCTGTGATAAGGTATCTAATTTCCCCAACACACTTCGTCCCAGTAGAGATACAAACTCCTGAAGATTCTGGTTGAAAATATATCCAGATAAAAACAGGCGGCAGATTTATTTTCTTTTTGAATATAGTAAAATACATTCTTTATTAGTCCTGTCTTTCCCATACGGCGCGGACTGATTAATGTAATATTTCTGCCATTCTTTAATGCTGACATTAAAGAAGCTGTTTCTTTTTCGCGGTCACAGAAATAGTCGGGCCCTTGGTAACCGGTTATTAAAAATGGATTAGTAGAAATACTCTTCATTGCAGTTTTTATGTTACATAAAACATGTAACGCAAATAACGCAATAAAGTTTG
>ENA-OQJH01000326-OQJH01000326.1-human-gut-metagenome-genome-assembly--contig:-NODE-326-length-27263-cov-1.442512_pt1 | contig 27263 bp, 37 predicted proteins | sample MGYA00242597_ERZ504763 | MGnify/ENA primary metagenome ERZ504763 (study PRJEB26092, sample SAMD00036359) | human gut metagenome | host: Homo sapiens | study: EMG produced TPA metagenomics assembly of...
TGATGATCGGTATTCTCACGGTCTTGGAAGCGGCTATTGTATATGGGAAGAGAGCCTGAAAATACAATTGATCTGAAGCAGTGGAAATGCCTGACTGGGTACAGCAGGATTTTTGCGGAAAAATATTTTTCCGCCCGGATGTGACCCGCAGGCAGGTGAAAAATATTGTGATCCATTATGTGGGAAATCCGGGAACCAGTGCAAAGGCTACCAGAAACTATTTTGACGGTCTGGCAGACCAGGATGCACAGAAAGAGGGGGTTTCTTCCAGCAGTCATTTTGTAGTGGGATTGGACGGGGAAGTGATCCAGTGCATTCCCATTGATGAGGTGGCATATGCCAATGCTCCCAGAAATGACGATACGCTTTCCATTGAAGTCTGTCATGCGGATGATACAGGCAAGTTTAATGACGCTTCTTATGAGTCAGTGGTGAAATTGACAGCATGGCTCTGCAAACAGTTAAAACTTAAAAGTTCCGATGTGGTCCGTCATTATGATATTAATGGAAAACAGTGCCCGAAGTATTATGTAGAAGATAAAGAAGCCTGGAAACAGTTAAGAGAAGATGTAAAAGAGCAGATGAAGGCAGATTAATGGAGCCGTCTTGCAAATGTCATTGGCACGATACATGGATCTGTAAAAAACTCTGTAAAAAAGCGGAGACGTCCCTATAATGGGAGCATCTCCGCTTTTCTTTCGTGGAATACTGTATAATAGCGGAAACCATATTCTTTTAACATTTCCCGGCAGAAGTCAAAGCCGATGCCTAAAGTTTCCGGCGTATGGGCGTCAGAGCCAATGGTGATCCCTTCACCGCCCAGTTCTTTATAGAGACGGAAAACATCAGCACATGGATTGGTGTTTCCAAGTCCATAGCGGATGCCGCCTGTGTTACATTCCAGGCATTTTCCATTTTCAATAAGAAGTTTTAAAAGAGGACGGATATAGGGTTCGTAATCATTCCAGGAATAAAATTCATTTTTATGGGGAGCATATCTTACAACATAGTCCAGGTGGCTATAGGAGTCGAAAGTATCAAGGAGGTTTTGTACCCGCTTAAGGGATACTTCAAAAAATGCACGAAATCCTTCTTTTTCCCCGAAATGTTTCCAGTATTCCCTTTCATATGGATCCATCCGGTCTACGAAATGGCTGGAACCAAGGACAAAATCAAATTCCTTTCCCAAGGTTCTGGCAAAATCGTGGAGATACTCACCTACATGGTTTTGTAATCCTAATTCAATCCCTATATTTAAACGGATCCGTCCAGCGTATTCGTCCCGTATTTTGCGTAAACTTTCTATATAAGAAGGAATGTCTAACGTAAAATCGTCAGGACAGAATTCGCTGCCGTAATCATGATGATCGGTAATACAGATCTCTTTCATTCCAAGGGAGATGGCTTTTTCTAACTGATCCCGTACCGGGGTTTCGGAGTCTGCGGAAAATTCTGTGTGGAGATGGCAGTCATAAATGGCATCCATAGTGATATGCCTCCTTTTTATCATATTGCGTTTGTATCCATAAAAGCACATATCTGCCCCACGGGGAGTGCGGCAGCTGTATTCGTCTCTCACATTATACTCATAAACTGCCACAATAACAAGTCTATGCCCCACCCTTCTATTGAGAAAATAAAAATGCGCTGAAAATTAATGGAATTTATGAGAGAAAATAGTCAGAATGGCAGAAACAAAAAAAAAGGCTTGCTATTTTGGATAAAATTGAGTACAATGTAGGCAGTTGATTAATATTTAACAAATAATATTTTTTTAACAAACTAGGAGGAATTGAATCATGGCAGTAAAAGTTGCAATTAATGGTTTTGGACGTATTGGACGTCTGGCTTTCCGTCAGATGTTCGGAGCAGAGGGTTACGAGGTAGTAGCAATCAACGACTTAACCGATCCTAAGATGTTAGCACATCTGTTAAAGTATGATACAGCACAGGGTGGATACGCTGGACGCATTGGCGAAGGCAAGCACACTGTAGAGGCTGGAGAAGATTCCATCACAGTTGACGGCAAGAAGATCACTATCTACAAAGAGCCAAAGGCTGCTGACCTTCCATGGGGCGAACTTGGCGTAGATGTAGTATTAGAGTGCACTGGCTTCTATACTTCCAAGGAAAAAGCACAGGCTCATATCGATGCAGGCGCTAAGAAGGTTGTTATTTCCGCACCAGCTGGAAAGATTTAAAGACCATCGTTTACTCTGTAAATGAGAAGACTCTGACAGCAGAAGATACCATCATCTCCGCTGCATCTTGCACCACCAACTGCTTAGCACCTATGGCTAAGGCATTAAATGACTACGCTCCAATCCAGAGCGGTATCATGAGCACCATCCACGCTTACACCGGCGACCAGATGATCCTTGACGGACCACACAGAAAGGGCGACTTAAGAAGAGCACGCGCAGGCGCAGCTAACATCGTTCCTAACTCTACTGGTGCAGCTAAGGCAATCGGCCTGGTTATCCCAGAACTGAACGGCAAGCTGATCGGTTCCGCACAGCGTGTACCTGTACCAACCGGTTCTACCACAATCTTAACAGCTGTTGTTAAGAAGGCAGACGTAACTGCAGAAGAGATCAACGCTGCTATGAAGGCTGCTGCATCTGAGTCCTTCGGATACAATGAAGATCCGATCGTATCTTCTGACGTTATCGGTATGAGATATGGTTCTCTGTTTGATGCAACCCAGACTATGGTTTCCCATATCGCTGATGATCTGTATGAAGTACAGGTTGTTTCATGGTATGACAACGAGAATTCTTACACCAGCCAGATGGTAAGAACTATCAAGTACTTCGCTGAGTTAGCATAATCCAGATCATAAATCCAGATTTTAAAGACTCATAAGGGGTCCGGTCTTTAGGACCGGGCCCTTTTTTCGCGAAATAATTTATCTATTTGCGAGTTTACTGAAAGGAGATATCCACCATGTTAAACAAGAAATCAATCGATGATATCAATGTAAAGGGAAGAAGAGTTTTAGTCCGCTGCGACTTCAACGTACCGTTAAAGAACGGCGAGATCACAGATGAGACCCGTATCGTAGCAGCTCTGCCAACCATCCAGAAGCTGATTAACGACGGCGCAAAGGTTATCCTGTGCTCCCACTTAGGAAAAGTTAAAAATGGCCCGAACGAAGGCGAGTCTTTAGCTCCAGTAGCAAAGAGACTGTCTGAGAAATTAGGCAAGGAAGTTGTTTTCGTATCTGATTACAATGTAACCGGCGAAGCAGCTACCAAGGCTGTAGAAGCTATGAAGGAAGGCGATGTAGTTCTTCTGCAGAATACACGTTTCCGCGGCGCTGAAGAGACCAAGAACGGCGAAGAGTTCAGCAAGGAACTGGCTGATCTGGCTGATGATTATGTATGCGACGCATTCGGTTCCTCCCACAGAGCACATGCTTCTGTAGCAGGCGTTACCAAGTTCATCTCTGCAAAGGGCGGCTCCAACGTAGTTGGTTACTTAATGCAGAAAGAGATCGATTTCTTAGGAAATGCAGTTGAAAATCCAGTAAGACCTTTCGTTGCTATCTTAGGCGGTGCTAAGGTTGCTGATAAGTTAAATGTTATCTCTAACCTCCTTGAAAAGTGCGATACACTGATCATCGGCGGTGGTATGGCATTCACCTTCTTAAAGGCTGAAGGCAAAGAGATCGGTAAGTCCTTAGTAGACGATACCAAGTTAGATTACTGCAAGGAAATGATGGCAAAGGCTGAGAAGCTTGGCAAGAAGCTTTTACTTCCAGTAGATGCTGTAGTAGCAGCTTCCTTCCCAGATCCGATCGATGCTGAGATCCCTGTAGAGAACGTTTCTGTAGACGCTATCCCAGATGACAAGATGGGTCTGGATATCGGTGCAGAAAGCGCAAAGCTGTATGCTGAAGCTGTTAAGAGCGCTAAGACCGTTGTTTGGAACGGACCGATGGCGTATTCGAGAACCCTGTTCTTGCAAAGGGAACCATCGCAGTAGCTCAGGCTTTAGCTGATACTGACGCAACTACCATTATCGGTGGTGGTGACTCTGCAGCAGCAGTAAATCAGTTAGGATTTGCTGATAAGATGAGCCACATCTCTACCGGCGGTGGCGCTTCTCTGGAATTCCTGGAAGGAAAGGAACTGCCAGGCGTAGCTGCAGCAGATGACAAATAAAGATAACTGATATTGCAGGCGGCTGTTTTTGAAATAACTGGGGATAAAAACAGACCGCCTGTGAGTCGTGTATGTGTATAAAGGAGACGGAAGTTATGGCAAGAAAGAAGATCATCGCAGGCAACTGGAAGATGAACATGACACCTTCTGAGGCAGTTGCTCTTGTAAACGAATTAAAACCATTAGTAGTAAATGATGAAGTAGATGTAGTATTCTGTGTACCGGCTATTGATATCATTCCGGCAATGGAAGCAGCAAAGGGAACCAACATCCAGATCGGTGCTGAGAACATGTATTTTGAGGAAAAGGGCGCTTATACAGCGAGATCTCCCCAAACATGTTAAATGACGCAGGCGTAAGTATGTGATCATCGGCCACTCTGAGAGAAGAGAGTACTTTGCTGAAACAAATAAGACCGTAAACAAGAAAGTATTAAAGGCATTTGAGCATGGAATTACTCCTATCATCTGCTGCGGTGAATCTTTAACTCAGAGAGAGCAGGGCATTACCATTGACTGGATCCGTCAGCAGATCAAGATCGCTTTCTTAAACGTAACAGCAGATCAGGCAAAGACAGCTGTTATCGCTTACGAGCCGATCTGGGCTATCGGAACCGGTAAGGTAGCAACCACAGAGCAGGCTGAAGAAGTATGCGCAGCGATCCGCGCATGCATCGGCGAGATCTATGATGAGGCAACTGCACAGGCTATCCGTATCCAGTACGGCGGTTCTGTATCAGCAGCAAGCGCACCAGAACTGTTTGCACAGCCGGATATCGACGGCGGCCTGGTAGGCGGCGCTTCCTTAAAGCCAGACTTTGGTAAGATCGTAAACTATAACAGATAATTACTCAGGACGGCGGGAAATTTGACCCAAAAGGAGCGTCAAGCTTGCTTGTAAGCGCCTTTTTGGGGCAGATTTCACATTGGAGTGACCTCCGATGCTTCTTGTGCGGCAAAGCCGTGCAAGAAGATGCGCCTCCGGGTGGTTGCGAACTTTAGCCTGGGGTCGTGAAAACGGGTCTCAGGGCATTTGTATCCATTTTATAAAGCCTTAGTAAAAAAAGGCAGATTAAGTAGGAGAAAACAGATATGAGCAAGAAACCAGTAGTATTAATGATCCTGGACGGCTATGGACTGAATGATAACTGTGAGCACAACGCAGTATGCGAAGGAAAAACTCCTGTTATGGATCAGTTAATGAGCCAGTGTCCATTTGTAAAAGGCCAGGCAAGCGGCCTTGCAGTAGGACTTCCGGAAGGACAGATGGGTAACTCCGAGGTAGGACACTTAAATATGGCGCAGGCCGTGTTGTATACCAGGAGCTGACCAGAATCACCAAGTCTATTAACGACGGTGATTTCTTTAAATGTACCAGAATTTTAGCAGCAGTAGAAAACTGCAAGAAAAACAATTCCGCTCTGCACCTGTTCGGTCTGGTATCTACCGGCGGTGTACACAGCCACTTAAACCATATTTACGGCCTGTTAGAGCTGGCAAAGAGAAATGGCTGGAAAAAGTATATGTACACTGCTTCTTAGACGGTCGTGACACACCACCAGAGTCCGGTAAGGAATTTGTTACTGAGCTGGAAGCAAAGATGGCAGAGCTTGGCACAGGCAAGGTAGCATCTGTTATGGGACGTTACTATGCAATGGACCGTGATAAGAGATGGGACCGTGTAGAGTTAGCTTACAAGGCTCTTACAAAGGGCGAAGGAAATACAGCAGTAAGTGCAACAGAAGGCATCCAGGCTTCCTATGATGCAGGAAAGTCCGATGAGTTCGTTGTACCATTTGTAGTTACTGAAAACGGAAAAGCACTGGCAACGATCAATGACGGTGACTCCGTTATCTTCTTTAACTTCCGTCCGGACCGTGCAAGAGAGATCACCCATGCATTCTGCGATGACAATTTTGACGGTTTTGCAAGAGAGAAGAAGTTAGACCTGGTATATGTATGCTTCACCGATTATGATGAAACCATTACCAACAAACTGGTTGCATTTAAGAAAGAGTCCATTACCAATACCTTTGGCGAGTTCCTGGCAGCAAACGGCAAGAAGCAGGTAAGAATTGCTGAGACGGAAAAATATGCTCACGTTACCTTCTTCTTTAACGGCGGCGTAGAAGAGCCAAACGAAGGGGAAGACCGCATCCTGGTTCCTTCTCCAAAGGAAGTTGCTACCTACGACTTAAAGCCGGAGATGAGCGCTTACGGCGTATGCGATAAGTTAACTGAGGCGATCAAGTCCGGCAAATATGATGTGATCATCATCAACTTCGCAAACCCGGATATGGTTGGACATACAGGCGTAGAAGCAGCAGCAATCAAGGCAATCGAAGTAGTAGATGAGTGTGTAGGCCGTGCTGTAGAAGCATTAAAGGAAGTAAACGGCGTTATGTTTATCTGTGCTGACCACGGAAATGCAGAGCAGTTAGTAGACTATGAGACGGGAGAGCCATACACCGCTCATACTACCAACCCGGTTCCATTTATCCTGGTAAATGCAGACGCTGACATGAAGCTTCGTGAAGGCGGCGCACTGTGCGATATCGCACCGACCCTGATCGAATTAATGGGTATGGAGCAGCCAAAAGAGATGACTGGTAAGTCACTGATCGTTAGAAAGTAATAAGTAAAAATAAGCAGACGCGCCTTTAGGCGCGTTTGTTGTATATAATAATGTATGGTCCATGAAACGGCCTACTAAATGTGACGGGAATTATAAATGCATTGCATCAAAAATCCGGAGGCAGCCCATGTGGGCCGCCCCCGGATTTTTAGGAGTAACTGCTATAAATAAGAGGTGATTGCGTGCTTTCTTATTAGAAGCCCTTAATGAGTTCGCCGTTCTTTGGCTCGAAACGTCCAGTGAAGAAGCGGAGAACTTCTGGCTCGTAAACCCATTTCAGACCGCTGATGTCATGTCTTCTCTGGTACAGGCCGATGATAGCGTCAGCAACATAATCCATATGAGCGTATGTATAAACACGACGCGGGATTGTAAGACGAACGGTTTCCAGTTTCGGAACGTGGTTTTCACGGGTGTGTGGATCACGTCCTGCAGAGATGATGCCGCGCTCCATTGTACGAACGCCGGAGAACTCGTAGATTGCTGCGGAGAGTGCCTGAGCTGGGAAGTCCTCTTCCTGATCTAAGTGATCTAAGAATGCTCTTGCATCTACGAAGATCGCGTGTCCGCCGTAAGGTTTAACCATTGGAACACCTGCTGCGTCTAACTTTTCGCCCAGGTAACGGATCTGGTTTACACGGTGCTGATGTAATCGAAGTTCATGGACTCGCGAAGACCAATAGCCATTGCTTCCATATCTCTTCCTGCCATACCGCCGTAAGAAGGCATTCCTTCAAACTGTACAACCATTCCAGTTGCGCGAACATACAGGTCATGATCGTTCATACACAGGAAACCACCGATGTTGGTTAAGCAGTCTTTCTTACCAGACATTGTACAGCCATCGCCGTAGGAGAACATTTCATGAACGATCTCTTTGATGGTCTTGTTCTCGTAGCCAGGTTCACGGGTCTTGATAAAGTATGCGTTCTCAACGCAACGGGTAGCATCGTACATAACCTTGATGCCGTATTTGTGAGCCAGTTCGGAAACAGCTTTGATATTAGCCATGGAAACAGGCTGTCCACCTGCCAGGTTTACGGTAACAGCGAGGCAGATATAAGGAATGTGCTCTGCGCCAACTTCGTCGATCAGTGCTGGAATTTATTTAAGTCGATGTTGCCCTTGAAATCAAGGATTGCACTTGGATCATGAGCTTCGTCGATGATAACATCACGGAAAGTAGCACCATTGCGCTCCTGATGGAAACGGGTGGTAGTAAAGTACATGTTGCCTGGAACATAATCGCCTGGCTTGATGGTCAGAGAGGAGAGAATGTTCTCTGCGCCACGTCCCTGATGAGTAGGAACTACATATTTAAAGCCAAACAGTTCACGAACAGTTTCTTCCAGGTGATAGAAGTTGCGGGATCCACCGTAAGCTTCGTCGCCTAACATAAGGCCAGCCCACTGATGATCACTCATTGCATTGGTTCCGGAGTCAGTTAAAAGGTCGATAAAGCATTCTTCAGACTTTAATAAGAATGTATTGTAACCAGCAGTCTTGATCGCTTCTTTACGCTCTTCTTTGTCTAAGCGTGCCATGTTCTCTACCATTTTGATCTTGAAAGGCTCCGGCGCAAATTTCATCATATCCATGTTCTTCTCCATTAAAAAATCCTCCTATTATATAGTTTTTATATAGTTTTTTGCAGCGCAACATTACGCTTTTTGCTTAATTAATAATATGTTTTTATGCTTTTTTCTTCTTATAATTAGTTTCGTAATCCTTTAAGGCATTGATGGCCTGGCCGGAGAGTGGGACGATCGCGATCATATTAAATACTGTCATAAGCCTACGCCAAGGTCGCCAAGTTCCCAGACAAATTCATAGGCTGCCACGCCGCCGATAAAGAGCATGATCAGTAAAAAGATCTTGTATCCTGTCTGAGCTTTCCAGGTATCGCCGAATACGTAAGATACGTTGCAGCGGGCATAATAGAGAATGCCAAGGAAAGTGGAAAAGCTGAACAGGAAGAGTACAACTGCGATAAATACAACGCCTGCATATCCAAGGTGATGGTTCATAGCTGCCTGTAAAAGGTCCATTCCCATAAGACCTTCGATCTTTTCAGCCGGAGCTAAAAGCATTAGGAATGCGGAACAGCTGCAGATCACTAATGTATCGATAAAACACCAAGTGCCTGGATAAGGCCCTGTTTACCGGATGGCTGACTTCTGCTGCGGCTGCAGCACATGGAGCAGAACCACTACCTGCTTCATTTGAGAAAAGTCCGCGCTTTACGCCGTTCATTACGATTACACCAAGTCCGCCGCCGGCAAACTGTCTGATACCGAATGCTGGGAGAAAATGTTTCCAATAACAGATGGAAGCAGGGTGATGTTCTTAATGATAACGAACAGAGTTACTAAGAAGTAGGCGCCTGCCATAACAGGAACTACCATATCTAAAACCTTAACAGTTGCGTTCTTGCGAAGAACGATGACTGCGGACATAGCTACCAGAATGGTAGCAGTTGCAACCTGCGGGATACCGAATGCGTTCTGGAAGGAAGTGGTAACGGAGTTTCCGATTACCTGGCTGATACCTGCCCAGCAAAGCAGTCCGGAGAGTGCGAATGCGGTTCCTAAAAGACCGTATTTACAACCGCGGGTGTAATAAGTCTGTTCATCATCTGCCACATATTCGGCTTCTTCTTTTACGTTCTTTACGAAAACATCTTCTCGTTTGATTTTTGTCACCAGTCGGATACGGTCCATTACATAGGCAGGACCGCCGCGATAACCGCCGTAGAGTGGGTCTTTTTCTTTGTAGATCTGTGCCAGGGTAGACTCTACGAAGCTGCTGGAAGAACCAATGAGTGCGGTCAGCCACATCCAGAAAACAGCTCCTGCGCCGCCAAATGAGATAGCAGCAACAACACCGGCTAAGTTACCCATACCTACGCGGGTAGCGGTAGCAACGATCAGTGCCTGAACACCGGATATAGAGTTTTCATCTTTTTTTGCTTCGTCTTTTTCCAGTGTGACCCGGATCATTTCCGGGAACAGGCGGAATGGAAGAAATTTAGTTTTAAATGTAAAGTATAAACCGCTGGAATAAGGATCAATACCAGAAGAGAAAGACCAAACTGAACTTCTCCCCCTGAGAATTCCAGGATAATTAAATCTCCCCATAACAGATCATTGATAGCTCCCACAAGTTTGATGATCATGTGGAGTATTCGGTTGATGAGATACACCTCCTTTTGTAATGTGTGAATTGAGGTTCACGTTGCGTCAAACCGTCAGGGCCCTCTGACATGTCTTGCACGATCATACATCTGCAGCAACCGCTGGCGGCTGGTTCTACAGATGATGTTTGATGCGTGATGCGTGATGCATCACATATCTTGTAATTCATATAATACACTATTTTGCACAAAAAGTCAATGGTTATTTTAAAAAAAAAAATTATGCAAAATAAAAAAGAAGCCGACCCTGATGGCGCAGAAGGATGGGACAGGAAGAAAAAAACAGGAAATGTGTGACGGGCGGATACACCTGTAGTTGTGATACGGAAAAAGAATGCGAGGGGCAATTTTGAAAATATATTTTGACCGTTTGCTAAAATTGTAGTATCATGAAAAAGTAAGTGGATCCATGCGTGATGCACTGATAACAGTACAACAGAATAAAGAAAATAAGAAAAACAATTAAGAAAAGAAGGAGGCGGGGGCTATGCCCGAAAAAATCATTAAACAGACACTCAGTGAACAGATCTACAACATTCTGAAGGAAGATATTCTGTCTGGTAGGATTTTAATGGGCGATAAGCTTACCAATCGGGAACTTCAGGAGCGGTTTCAGGTTTCATCCACACCCGTGCGTGACGCCATTAACCGACTGTCAAAAGATGGACTGACCCAGGAAGTATCAAAAAGCGGAGCACAGCTTATCACCTTTGATTATTCCTACGCCAACGAACTCAATGACTTCATCACATTTTTAGCCTGTAGGGCTGTGATGCTTTCTTCCACAGAGCCTGATACAGAAAAACTGGTAGAAAAGCTTCAGATGTATGAAGAAGAAATGGCAGGAGCCAAAACATCCATGGAATACTTTGAGGCGGATTTTCGCTATCATAAGGTATTCTTTGACCATTGCGGAAACCGTTTTATGAAGGAAACCTATAAGCAGTATAATTTTATCCGGACCCTTCTTATACGTTATGCCATCCGGACCGAAGATGAACGGGATCTGGGGATCAGACAGCACCGGGGGATCACTCAGGCTTTTCAGAAAAAGGATTATGAGAAGGCAAGAAAGCTTATGGAAGAACATTATCTGTCCGGTATGCAGTTAGCAAGAGAGCATTACCGGGAAGGGGGATACTTTCAGAGAAAATAAAAAATGATCAGAAATATTGGGAAACATTAAGGAGACAGTTATGAGAACAGCAATCGCTACAGACAGCAACAGCGGTATTACACAGGAGCAGGCAGCAAAATTAGGTATTTATGTGCTGCCTATGCCTTTTATGATCAATGGGGAAATGTTTTATGAAGGTGTGAACCTGACCCATGAGGAATTTTTTAAACGGATGGAAGAAGGGGCAGATATCACTACTTCCCAGCCTTCCCCAGGTGAGGTAACTGACTTCTGGGATAAGCTGTTAAAGGAATATGATGAAATTTTATATATTCCCATGTCCAGCGGTTTAAGCGGTTCCTGCCAGACAGCTATCATGCTGGCAGATGATTACGACGGAAAAGTACAGGTGGTAAACAACCAGCGTATTTCTGTTACCCAGGAGCAGTCAGCACTGGATGCAAGGGATTTAGCTGCAAAGGGATATGAGGCAGCCCAGATTAAAGAAATCTTAGAACGTACCAAGTACGAGAGCAGTATTTATATTACCCTTACTACTTTGAAATATCTGAAAAAGGCGGAACGTATCACTCCGGCTGCTGCAGCCCTGGGAACTCTCCTTCGCATTAAGCCGGTTTTAACCATTCAGGGAGAAAAACTGGATGCATTTTCAAAGGCACGTACAGCCAAGCAGGCCAAGACCATTATGCTCACTGCACTGGCAAAAGACTTAGAAGAGCGTTTTCATGACAAGAATGCGGAACATACCTATCTGGAGATCGCCCATACCTGCAATGAAGAAGGGGCAAAAGAGCTGGAAGAGGCTTTAAAAGAGCAATATCCAGGTGTCCCGATCACCATAGCACCTCTTTCTTTAAGCATTGCCTGCCACATTGGACCAGGAAGTTTTGCAGTAGCCTGCTCCAGTAAGCTGAAGGAGCTGGAATAATTTGGAAAAAGAAAAATGGTATGAAAAGTTAAAGGCACAGGGACAGAGTATTACTGTCCCCATGACTCTTTTGATGATCGCAGTGGCTGTTATCCCTCTTTTTTTACAGACATGGATCCTCATCGGCTCTTTTAAGCAGAACCAGATAGAAGCCAGGAGCATTGAGATACAGAACCAGTGTGTGATCTTAAGCAACCGAATGACCCGCTCCGGGTATATGACGGGCGGATAAGGCCAATAATGTAAGCCTGGATGCCAGATGCAGACCATAGCGGATCTGTATAATGGCCGTATCGTTATTGTCAACAGCAGTTATAAGATCATGACAGATACTTTTAATCTGTCTACAGGAAAATATTATATATCCGAAGAAGTTATCCGCTGTTTTAAAGGGGAAAGCGGCAGCAGCTTTAATAAAGAGGGTGGATATTTTTACCAGACTATCCCTGTTTATGATCCGGCAGATGAGAAAAAGATCCAGGGAGTGATCGCAGTGACTGCTTCCATGGAAAATGTTGTGTCGGTAACAGAACGGGTAAAAAGCAGTGCCCAGCTGTTCTTTCTGTGTATGGCACTGGTGGCAATCCTGTTTTCCATTATGTCAGCTCATTTCCTGGTGCGGCCTTTTAAGCGGCTCCTGCGTTCCTTTGACCGGGTGGCCCAGGGGGATCTGGATGCAGATATCAGCGAAGATGCTTACAGTGAGACCAGGCAGATGTCCCAGGCAGTGCAGAAGTCTCTTCGCAAGTTAAAAGCAGTGGACCAGTCACGTCAGGAATTTGTTTCCAATGTGTCCCATGAGTTAAAAACCCCTATTACATCCATCCGTGTACTGGCGGACTCCCTTATGGGAATGGAAGATGCGCCGGTGGAACTGTACAGGGAGTTTATGGCAGATATTTCAGATGAGATCGACCGGGAAAACCAGATCATTGAGGATCTGCTTACACTGGTGCGTATGGATAAGTCCGCAGAAAGCCAGATGAATATTTCCCAGGTGCATATCAATCATGAACTGGAAATGATCTTAAAGAGACTGCGGCCTATTGCCAAGAGAAGCAATGTAGAACTGATCCTGGAGAGCATCCGTGAAGTAACCGCAGATGTGGATAAAGTGAAATTAAACCTGGCTGTGACCAATCTGGTGGAAAATGCCATCAAGTATAATATAGACTCCGGCTGGGTCCGTGTAACACTGGATGCAGACCATAAGTATTTTTATGTTAAAGTGGCAGACTCCGGCATTGGTATCCCGGAGGACAGTGTGGACCATATTTTGAGCGCTTTTTCCGTGTGGACAAGGCACGTTCCAGGGAAGTTGGCGGTACAGGACTGGGACTTTCGATCACAAAAAATGTGATCCAGATGCATCATGGTGTGATCGATGTGGAAAGTACACCGGGAGAGGGAACTACCTTCAGTATGCGTATCCCGTTAAATTATGTGCCAAGACAGGAGGAACGGTTATGAAACATGGAAAAGAAAGTTTCTTCTGAGTATACTTTTAGGTGTACTGGTGGCTGCAATGGCAGTCCTTTCCGGATGTAAAGCCAGGACAGAACCAAAATCGGATCCGGGAGCCGGAAAATACCTGATCTATTATCTGAATTCCTCGGTTACGAAACTGGTTGCCCAGGAATATGAAACAGAAACAAAAGATCAGGTGGCGCTGGCAGAGGAACTGGTCGATCAGCTGACTTATGTGCCAAGGGATCTGGACTGCCAGACTGTTTTAAATGATAAGTGTCTTTTAAAGCCTGCAGGATCGATGAACAGGTACTGTATCTGTATTTTGACGGCAGTTATACGGCTATGAAACCGGAACAGGAGATCCTTTGCAGAGCGGCCCTTGCAAGGACTATGACCCAGATACCGGGAATTGATTATATCAGTATCTACTGTGGGGACCAGCCGCTGATGGACCGTCAGGGAAATCCGGTGGGATTTATCTCAGCAGGTGATTTTATTATCAATACAAGTAATGTAAATGCCTATGAAAAGACGGAACTGACCCTGTATTTTGCAAACAGCACCGGTGACAAGCTGGTGGCAGAAAAGCGGGAAGTGGCCCACAATATCAATACGTCCATGGAGCAGCTGATCGTGGAACAGCTGATCGCAGGACCATCCGACAGCAGCCATCAGCAGTACTGCCATCTGACTGCAAGATACTTAGTGTGTCTGTAACGGATAATATATGCTATATCAATTTTGACTCTGCTTTTTTAAACAGCAACCAGGCGGTAAATGAATATATCCCTATTTACGCCATTGTAAATTCACTGGTAGATAAAACCTCTGTTTCTAAGGTACAGATCATGGTAAACGGTTCCCAGGATGTAATGTTTCGGGAAGTGGTATCTTTGAATACGGCCTTTGAGCGGAATACGGATTATATTGAGCAGGAATAAAGGCGGATCAAAAGCGGAAAGATAAAGCAGAAATTAAGAACAAAACAGGAGAAAACAGAATATGAAACGGCCCCTTGTGGTGATAACTGCAGGTTTTGTACTTGGAGAGGTGCTTGCCCTGTGTTTGCAGGAGGCTGTATACAGAATATTTTTCTGGTTTGCAGGAGTGCTGTTTTTGACAGTGCTTGCTGTCAGGCGGTTTTTAAGCAGGAGTGTCATGTACAGGACGCTTCTGCTTATTTTGTGTTTGGTTTTTGGCGGGATGACGGCAGGAAGTTTTTCAGGCGCCAGGTGCCGGGACAGATGGAGCAGGAAGAAAAGAGGATTATCCAGGCAGGATTTGGGGATGTGGTGCAGCTGACCGGCAGGTAGTGGATGTACGGGAAAAAAGTGAAAAACTGGAAATAATTGTAAACCAGGTAAAAGTGGGAAAGAGAGTGCGAAATATTGCTGACCCGGATGACATCCGGTGGCTGTCACTTCAATATCCGGTGCAGCTTTCTGGAACCCCAGGTGATCTGGAAGGCTGGGAAGAAAAGCTTCTTCCAGGGAAACAGGTGAAAATGGCCTGTTCTTTCCGTCTCACAGAACCTGCAAAAATCCGGGGGAATTTGATGCAAAGCTGTATTACCGGTCAAAGGGAGTGATGTGTACCGGTTACATAAAAGCTTTAAAAGAAAGCAGCGGGGCGGACCGGCCGTTTATGAGACTTATTCTGTGGTTCAGACGATATTGCAGTCATGTTCTGGAAGAATACGGTGGGAAAGAAGACAGCAGTATTTATAAAGCAATGTTACTGGGTGATACCTCGTTTATGGAGACGGATACCCTGGATCTGTACCGCAGCAGCGGGATCGCCCATTTGCTGGCAGTCAGCGGGCAGCATTTGTCACTGATCGGTGGTGGAATGTATCTGCTTCTTAGAAAGACAGTGGGAGGTTTCAGGGCTTCCGGGATAATAGGAGGCGGTTTTGTGATCAGCTATGGCATATTTACCGGCTCATCCGGGTCTGCTATCCGTGCAGTCCTTATGATCTGCTGTCTGTGGCTGGCAGCAGAGCGGGGACGGACCTATGACAGTCTTTCCGCCTTAAGTTTTGCAGCGTTAGGTCTTCTGGGAAACAATCCCTATCTGATCTTTCACAGCGGTTTTCAGCTTTCTTTTGCAGCAGTCCTGGCTATTTCCGGACCGGGGCAGTGGATGATCCGGGAGTATAATATTGGAAAAACTGGGAAAAGACAGTAGTGATCAGTTTATGGGTGCAGATCTTTCTTCTGCCTGTTATGGCATGGCATTATTACCAGTATCCTCTGTATGGGATGTTTTTGAATTTTCTGGTATTGCCGCTGGTGCCGGTTTTGATGATAGCGGGAATCATGATATTGCTTACAGGAGGATTTTTGCCTTTGGCAGCAGGGACAGCTGCTAAAGTGGGGCATGTGATATTGGGTTATTATAAATGGATCTGTGAAGGTTCCCTGAAACTGCCGGGGGCAGTAAGGATAATGGGGCGGCCCGGTCCGGGACAGATCCTGGGGTATATTGTGTTGTGGGGGATAGCGGTGGCTTTATTGATATGGCGAGAGGCGGGGGCGAGACAGAAAGATCCTGAAAAAATATATAAATTTGATATTTGCAGTTGCAACCCTGCTCACAGCAGTATTGTTTAGTTTCGCTATTCTTTCTCTACACCCGGTCCGTGGTTTTGAACTTCTCTGCCTTGATGTAGGTCAGGGGGATGGTTTTTTGCTTAGGTCAGGAACAACCAACATCCTTATAGACAGCGGAAGTTCTGACCAGAAAAAACTGGGAAGCAGGACTCTTGAACCCTGCCTTAAGTCTAAAGGGATCTCCCGTTTAGATATAGCAGTCGTAAGTCATGGGGACAGTGACCATATAAGCGGTCTTTTATATTTATTAGAGCAGAAAATGCCCATAGATTATTAATATTGCCTGCTGGGGGAAAAGGGGGAGAGATCTACGGTCAATTGGAACAGCTGCAGACAGAAGCAGGGGGAAAAACATATTACATGCACCAGGGAGATAAGATAAAGGCCGGAGAAATGGAATTTACCTGTATTTTGAGAAGGAGACAGAAGAAGAACGTAACGCCCATTCCCTGGTTTTATGCTCCCACTATAAAGATCTGCATATTTTATTTACCGGTGATATGGGAATATCAGAAGAGACAGAACTTTTAGATCTGGCAGAAGAAAATGGCAGCATCCAGCAGGAACATTTGGAACATGTACAGATCCTGAAAACGGCCCACCACGGTTCCAAAGGATCTTCCAGTCCTGCCTTTTTGGAAGCAATGCCTTTAAAAGCTGCTTTTATTTCCTACGGTAAAGACAATTCCTATGGACATCCATCCGGGCAGGTCACGGAGGAGATGAAGAAACAAAACATTTCCCTTTATGAAACCGGCGGAAAGGGGGCATGGACATTAGAAAGTAAAGCGAGAAACGTTATTATAAAAAGAACCGTGAAAAGCAGGGGAGAAAATTAAAATAAAAGGTTTTCAAGTAAGAAAAGAAGTGGTATTGTTATTAACAAAATTTGCAGCCCCATATGCCAGGGACTTGAATACAGGAGGCCAGAATAATGAGTGAGAAAAATGAAAATGTAAAGATCCAGGTGGCATCAGTGAAGATGCAGAGGAGCTGCTTGCAATTTATGCTCCTTATGTAGAAAAGACAGCGATCACTTTTGAGTATGAGGTTCCGTCCGTAGAAGAATTTAAAGGACGGATTGCCCATGTATTACAGCGTTTCCCATATCTGAAAGCAGTGGAAGATGGTAAGATCCTTGGATATGCTTATGTAAGTCCTTTTAAAGAGCGGGCTGCTTACGGCTGGTCAGTGGAAACATCTATTTATGTAGATGAAAATGTGAAGCACAAAGGGGTTGGAAGAAAGCTTCATGAGGTCCTGGAAGCTGTCTTAAAAGAGCAGGGCATCCTGAATATGGAAGCCTGCATCGGTTATCCGGAAGTGGAAGACGAATACCTGGATAAAAACAGTGTCAATTTCCACGCACACATGGATACCGCATGATAGGCGAGTTCAAAAAATGTGGATACAAATTTGACCGCTGGTACAACATGGTATGGATGGAGAGTACATCATTGGCGAGCATCAGGCCCATATGACAGCACCGGAAAGCTTCCCGCAGATCCGGGACAGACTGAAAGAAAAATATGGTTTAGAGTAGAGTTGTAAATGCGTTGTAAGCGTCCTTCGGGGCGCTTTTGCTTTGTCTGGGGAAATTTTATTTAAAGCAGTTTTTGGAAAAAGAAGTGTTGTTGATACAATAAATCCGTGGTAAACTTGGAATGAGTTTTTTGAAATGGTAGTAAATATTTAACTGCGAGGAGAAAATGCCAGTTTTTGATTTTAATGATGAACCGAAAGAAGAAAAGAAAGCACCGGAATGCACCTACACTGTGATCCGTTCCAATGAAACAACCGCTTCTCCAGAACATCCGATCCTGGTTCTGGACAACAGTAATAGAAAATGGGAGCACCATTCCTGGGGTGTATTTACAAATCCCATCCGTAAAACTGCTTTTGAATTTCAGGTAGAAGGCGGCGGCACTGTCAGCGCTGATATCTTAAAAGTAGATGCCCGCTTTGTAAGCCTGCTTAAATGGCTGGGCGAGAGCCATATCAATGTACGCCTTTCCGGCTCCAATGAGGCGGACGGGTATGCTGTATACAAGATCCGTGAGATCGCTTTTGGCGGCGGCACCAAGCTTTCCGCAGAGGACGGATTTTTACAGTACATGATCGAGCGCCTTCAGGCCAGCAGTGCGCCTGCAGAGGAGATCCGGGAAGAGGATGCAGATGAAGACGGCGATGATATGAAGCTGACCAGTTTACAGAGTATTACCGACTTTATGACCTGCGCGGGAAGGACCCTTCCTGACAATATCCGTCTTTGGGCAAGAAGAAACCTGGCAGTTGCCAATTCCCATGAGGTTTCACCGGAAGAACGCCGTCACGCACAGAGAGCTTTATCCATTATGATGAACATCCAGTGGAAGAGCAATTATTTTGAGGCCATTGACCCAGACGAGGCAAGACGGATCCTGGATGAAGAATTATACGGAATGGAACGTGTAAAACAGCGTATCATCGAGACCATTATCCAGATCAACCGTACTCATACACTGCCTGCTTACGGTATCCTTTTGATCGGACCTGCAGGAACCGGAAGTCCCAGATCGCCTATGCAGTAGCAGGATCCTGAAGCTGCCGTGGACTACTCTGGATATGAGTTCTATTAATGATCCGGAACAGCTGACAGGAAGCTCCCGTGTATATGCAAACGCAAAACCAGGTATCATCATGGAGGCATTTTCTCTGTCCGGTCAGTCCAATCTTGTATTTATTATCAATGAGTTAGATAAGGCTGCTTCCGGCAAAGGAAATGGAAATCCGGCAGATGTGCTTTTAACATTGCTTGACAATCTTGGATTTACAGATAACTACATGGAGTGTATGGTTCCTACTGCAGGTGTATATCCGATCGCAACAGCCAATGACCGTTCTCTTATCAGCGCTCCGTTAATGTCACGTTTTGCAGTGATCAATATTCCGGATTATACAGAAGATGAAAAGAAGATCATTTTCACAAATTGCCCTTCCAAAGATATTAAAGAGAATGAGCATGAAGGAAGAGGAATGTGTGATCCTTCCGGAAGCTTTAGATGAGGTAGTCCGCCGCTATTCTGATACTACCGGTATCCGTGATCTGGAGCAGGCAGCAGAGCACATTGCAGCCAATGCCCTGTATCAGATCGAAGTAAATCATGTGGATCAGGTTGTATTTGACGCAAAAATGGTTCGGGAACTGTTAGGTTAAGGGACAACTCACATGAAACATGTAAAAGATAAAATGATACCGGCAGTGCTTATTCTGGTGCTGCTGGTGATCTGGGAGCAGCAGTGGACCTGCTGCACATCCCTTTATATGTACTTCCATCACCTCTGGAAGTGGTAAAAGCCCTGTTCACAGAAGGAACAGAGCTTTTTAGCCATGGCCTGACTACAGTAGGAGAGGGACTTTTGGGAATTTTGATCGCGTCAGCTTTGTCACTGGTGCTTGGAATTTCCATGGACTGGTTCCCGGCTGTGCGAAAGGGACTCTATCCTATTCTGGTAGTGACCCAGACGGTTCCCATGATCGTTATGGCTCCGATCCTGATCATTTATATGGGATTTGGAATGGCACCGAAGATCCTTACGGTAGTTCTTATGTGTTTCTTTCCAGTGGCAGTCAGTTTTGCAGACGGACTGCAGCGGGTAGACGAAGAATATGTACATCTGGTGCGCTCCTATGGGGCAGACCGGTGGAAAGCTTATTGCCTGGTAAAGATACCGGCAGCGCTGCCGGAACTGTTTTCCGGATTGAAAGTGGCAGCGACCTACAGCATCAGCGGTGCTGTAGTAGGAGAGTGGCTTGGTTCCCAGAAGGGACTTGGCTATTACCTGTTAAGGGTAAAGAACAGCTATATGCTGGATAAGGTGTTTGCCTGCGTGGTGGTCATTATCCTGTTAAGTCTGGCTATGAACGGGCTGATCCGGGTGATCGCTATGGTGTCTATGCCTTATGAGAGAAATAAGAGATCGTGAGTTTCCCGCAGCAGGCGGGGAGCAGGTGTACCATTTCCTGCAATCAACAGAGAAACAGACAGAAAATGAGAGGAAATATTATGAAAAATCTTGGAAAAAAGCCAGTGCTATTTTTATGGCAGCAGCTCTTGCAGCCGGACTTGCAGGCTGCGGTGCGTCTAACAATAACAATACAGCTACAACAGCTGCAGGCAAAAGCGCAGCAGAAAGCAAAGTAAATGGTGAAAACAGCCCAGAGGCAGATAACAAAAAACAGATGTGACTGTTATCTTAGATTATGTTGCAAACACCAACCACACCGGTATGTATGTGGCTCTGGACAAAGGCTATTATGAGGAAGCTGGACTTAATGTAAACATTATAGAGCCGACAGAAGGCGCTACTGCCACACTGGTTGCAGTAGGAAAAGGTGATTTTGGCATCAGTTATCAGGAAGATGTAACCGTTGCCTTAGCGTCCAAAGACGCCCTTCCGATCAAGGCCATCGCAGCCATCATCCAGCACAATACCTCCGGTTTTGTAACTTATGCAGACAAGGATATCCACTCTCCAAAGGATTTTGAGGGAAAGACCTATGCAGGCTGGGGCGGACCTGGTGAAGAGGCTGTTTTAAAAGCTGTTATGACACAGGCAGGTGCGGATCCTTCCAAACTGAACCGTATTATCTCTGACGGTTCCGGTTTTGAAGCACTGAAAGACAAAGTAGATATTGAGTGGTTTTTTGAAGCTGGGATAATGTAAAGTGCAAGCTGAATGATTTCCCGATCAACTACATGGAGCTGCGCCAGTTAGATGAGCGTCTGGATTACTATACTCCGGTGATCATTGCAAACAATGATACGTTAGAAAACCGTCCGGAACTGGTAAAAAGCTTCCTGGCAGCAACAGAAAAAGCTATAAATACGCCATTGAAAACCCGGACGAAAGTGCCCAGATCCTTCACAAATATGCACCGGATTATTCCATGGACCTGTTAAAAACATCCCAGGATATCTGGCTGGAAGTATATGGAAGATACCGACCGCTGGGGTGAGATGAAGGACAGCGTATGGGATAACTATACGGACTTTATGACAGAATACGGCGTCATTGACCATGCCATTCCTGCTGCAGACTGCTATACCAACGAATTTCTTCCAGAATAAAAGCGTATTACTTATAAAAGAGTATCACTTATAAAGGAGTGCCACTTATGACAAAAAAGCTGGAGGTCTCAGACCTTGTATTTGACTATGAAAACCGGAAAATACTGAACCACCTGGATTTTTCTGTAAATGAAGGGGAGTTTGTCAGTATCCTGGGACCTTCCGGCTGCGGTAAATCCACTCTTTTAAAGCTGCTTACCGGAGTTTTAAAGGCAGAGAAAGGTCATATTTTAGTGGACGGACAGGAGATAAAAGGCGTTACAGAGCATTTTGCCTATATGCCACAGAATGACCTTTTATTCCCCTGGAAGACCATTTTAGAAAATGTGTGCCTTTATGGCCGGATCCATGGAAGCGCTGATGGGATGAAGGAACAGGCAAGAAAGCAGATGGAAGCCTTTGGTTTAAAGGGTTATGAAGATGAATATCCATCTTCCTTATCCGGCGGAATGCGCCAGAGAGTAGCATTTTTACGTACCCTTTTGTGCCATGCGGATATCCTGCTTTTAGATGAGCCTTTTGGCGCTTTGGATGTGATCACCAGAGGAGAGATGCAGGACTGGCTTTTAAGTGTGCGAAAACAGATGAACCGTACAGTTCTTCTTGTGACCCACGATATGGATGAGCCATCTATCTTCCGACCGTATTCTGGTACTGGATGCGAAAAAAGGCAAGGTACGGCAGGAATTACAGTAAAAGAAGAAAAACGAAACAGGGAGTGGCTGTATGAACAGGCGCTCTGCGCAGGGAGATCTATAAAGAGATCATGGAAGGTAAGGTAAATGTATGATACAGCTTACAGATGCCCATGCACATATAAAGAATGAAAAACAGGCCATGGAACGGATAACCTTAGGGATCCCTACCATGGCCTGTGCCGGTACACCGGGGAAAATGAAAGAACTGGAAAAATTTGGAAGGCTGCCGGGAGCAGAAAAGGTCCTGATCCCTGCCTGCGGCCTTCATCCATGGTACAGTGACAAATGGGAACCGGAAGAGATGTTTTCCTTAATGGAAAAAGTGCCTGTAATAGGCGAGATCGGAATGGACAGTGTGTGGTGTGATGTGCCACTTGACCGGCAGAGGAAGGCTTTGGAAAAACAGCTGCAATTTGCCTGTGAGATCAAAAAGCCGGTAGTCCTTCACACCAAAGGCCAGGAAAAGGAGATCGCCCGTATCATATCCCATTATCCAAACACCTATCTGATCCACTGGTTTTCCGGGGATACAGGTCTTGAAGATTATCTGAAACTGGACTGCTATTTTTCCATTGGACCGGATGTTTTGTGGAACCCGGCAGTACAGAAGGTGGCAGAGCAGGTGCCGGAAAACAGGATCCTTATAGAAACAGATGGAATGGAGGCTGTGGACTGGGCTTATGAAGAAGGAAAGAAACAGGGATTTCTTAAAGAGAAAAAAGAAAACATGATGCCGGAAACTTCTCTGTTTGAGACCCTGAAAACAACGGCAGGACTTAGAAACTGTGAACCGGAAGCGCTGGCAGAGGCGGTGTACGCCAATTTTTATCGTTTTATATCCGTTCATATGGTCGTATGGCGCAGTGATAAATTACTAAAAACTGGACTGGTTAATTAATTGAAAAACTGGATGTTTGAAAAAAACCAATTATCATTTATCCTTGTGTTAAGCTAATAAAGCAAATACAAAAAGAAAGCCTGATGCTATTCTCCCTGGGCCCCGAGAACCCGTCAGGAAGAGAGGAAAAGGATGATGAGTATGAACACAAAACAGGCAGCTGCGGCTGCAAAAAGCGGATACAGCACAAAAGAACTTGTTTTAGACGCAATGTTTATTGCACTGACCTATGTATTTACAGCATTTGTAAATGTTAGACTGCCTATCGCTGCCAATGGTGGACTGATCCATTTGGGAAATGTGCCTTTGTTTATCTGTGCCATTCTGTTGGGCAAGCGCACCGGTATGTTAGCAGGCGCTTTCGGTATGGGACTGTTTGATCTGTTATCCGGCTGGACTGCATGGGCACCATTTACATTTGTGATCGTAGGTGCTATGGGTTATGTAGTTGGTGCTATGACAGAAGGACACCGCAGCACAGCAAGAGATGCGGCAGCGATCGCTGTAGCCTGTGTGATCAAAGTAGTTGGTTACTATATTGCAGAAGTGATCCTGTATCACAACCTGTTTGCTCCGGTTGCTTCTATTCCTGGAAACCTGGTGCAGATCGGTACAGCAGCTGTGATCGTTCTGATCTGTGTAGAGCAGCTTCGCAAGGTACTTCGTCCTATTTTAAAATAAGACAGAAAAATAAGAGAAAGGAACCATGATCATGTACGATATCATGACACCCGGCCCAACACAGGTAAGGGAAAATGTACGTCAGGCGAGAGCGCTTGCCTGCACCAATCCAGATCTGGATGCAGATTTTTATGATTTTTATAAGGAGACCTGTGAAGAGATCAGCGAACTCCTTTATACAAAAAATGAGACCCTGATCCTGGACGGAGAAGCATTTTGGGACTGGAAGCAGCCTGTGCCACTCTCACGGAAAAAGGAGACCGGGTGTTAGTAATGGACAATGGAGAATATGGAAAAGGTTTCGCCGGTTTCGTGACTATGTACGGCGGAGAACCAGTCCTGTATTCCACAGATTACCGCAATGCTTTTGATGTAAAAGCGCTGGAAGAATATCTGGAAAAGGATCACGATTTTAAGTATGCAGCCTTAGTACACTGTGACACTCCAAGCGGTATGTTAAATGATGTTTCAAAGCTTTGTCCATTATTAAAGAAATATGGTATCCTGACCCTGGTAGACTCCGTTTCCGCCATGTTCGGTGAAGAAATGCGTGTGGATGATTACCGGATCGATCTTCTGTGCGGCGGTTCCCAGAAGGCAGTTTCCGCACCTCCAGGATTAAGTTTTGTTACCATCAGTGATGATGCTTATAAGGCAATGCGTTCCAGAAAAACACCGGTTGCGTCTTTCTATGCAAATATCCTGGCATTTGACGGCTACTATGAGAAGCAGTGGTTCCCATATACTATGCCGATCAGTGATATCTATGGTCTGCGTCAGGCCTTTGATAATATTAAAAATGATCCGGGCATGTTAGAGCGCCACGCAAAGATCGGTGAAGCAGTGAGAGGAGCGGTAGTGGAAGCAGGACTGGAATTATACCAGGAAACCGGTTTTCCAATACAGTCACTGTATTTAATGTTCCGGAAGGAACCACAGATACAGCCATCCTTACTGCAATGAAGGAAAAATGCAACATTATGTTAGCAGGTTCTTTCGGTGCTTTTGCAGGAAAGGTGATCCGTATCGGTCATATGGGTGAAAATGCATATCCTGAAAAAGTAGAAGCTGTGATGGCCGGACTGGACAGAGTATTTGCAGATCTGGGAATTACATTAAAATGCAGCCTGAAAGAGGCTTATGATAAGAGAATGAATGGATAATGGTTTAAAAGAACGGGGGCTGAGATGCCCCCTTATTCTTTTTTGACATAAAAGCTGATGAGATAAATACCGCATATGCCTACTATGGTATAGATGATCCGTGACAGCAATGTCATGCTTCCAAAAAGAAATGCAACAAGGTCAAACTTAAAAAGGCCGATCAGCCCCAGTTTACAGCTCCGATAATGGATAAGGTAAGAGCTGTAGCGTCCAGTGCCGTATTTTTCATGGCAGTTTACCTCCTTATACATAGCCAGTATGGACCGGAGACAGTTAAAATATACATGATCTTATGGGATCATTGAAAAATCACCTGCCAAAAAATCTGTGAAAGAGTAAAAAATTTTCAATGACAATTAACGGACAGTGTGCTATGCTATGTTGCGCGGAACCTGAGTCCGCGTTTATTTATGATCTGTTTTGATATAAGAATAAGAAAGGTAGAAAATTATGGAACAGGATATGACCAGGGGCAATCCACTGTCAGTTATTTTTATGTTTACATTGCCTCTTGCAGTTGGAAATATTTTCCAGCAGCTTTATAATATGGCGGATACGATCATCGTAGGCCGCTTTGTGGGAGCAGATGCCTTAGCGGCAGTTGGCTCCACAGGAACCATTATGTTTTGCTCAACGGTTTTGCACAGGGCATTACAGCCGGCTTTTCCGTTCTTACGGCCCAGCGGTTTGGTGCGGGAAAAAAGGAAGGGGTAAAAGAAAGCGTGACCAACGGCGTTCTTTTATCTATTATAGGTGCCATTCTTTTTACTGTTTTAAGCTGTAGGATCATGAACCGCTGCTGCATCTGATGAATACGCCGGATGATATTTTTGATAAGGCATATACCTATATCATTTTGATCAGCCTGGGAATGATCGCCAATGTATTTTATAACTTATTGTCCTCTTATTTAAGAGCAGTTGGAAACAGCAAGGCACCTTTATTTTTCCTTGTTTTTTCAGCCTGCTTAAATGTAGGTCTGGATCTGTTTTTTATTGTAGTCCTGAAAACGGGAGTGGCGGGAGCAGCCTGGGCTACCAATCTGTCACAGGGAGTATCGGCTGTTTTGTGTGCAGGATACATTTTTTTGAAAGTGCCTGCCCTGGTGCCGGAGAAAAAGCACTGGCGTCTTACCAGAAGAGATACCCGCTATCAGCTGCAGATGGGTATTCCCATGGCTCTTCAGTTTGCAATTACTTCTTCCGGAACCATGATCATGCAGTCCGCCATTAACCTTTTCGGTTCAGAGGCAGTAGCTGCCTATACAGCAGCCTGCAAGGTACATAGTTTGCTGACACAGGGAATGGTGGCTATGGGACAGACCATGGCAGTTTACAGCGGCCAGAACTACGGAAAAGGAGATGCAAAGAGGATCAGGGATGGTGTTAAGGCAGCGTTACTGATCGATGTGATCTACTCTGTTGTATCAGCCGTGCTGGTATCCCTGCTCTTAGGTGTGACGCTGGGCTTGTTCTTCTCAGGAGATGTGGACCTTACGGTTATGATGCCCTGGGCAAGGACTTATATTACCATCTGTACATTGTTTTATATTCCTCTTAGTACGATATTTATTTTCAGAAATACCATGCAGGGATGCGGCTATGGTTTCCTTCCAATGATGGGAGGTGTAGTGGAACTGGTAGCCAGGCTGAGTGTGGCTATGATCGCCATGCGTGTTCACAGCTATGCGTTGTCCTGTTTCTGCGATCCGGCTGCATGGCTCAGTGCAGGTTTGTTTACAGGCGTGTCTTATCTTTTTGTAATGAAGAAGATCAGGGCATCACTGGAACCGAAGTCAGTTACGGTTCAGCCATGACAGGACTGTAAAACCCTATAGTAAGTATAGATAGGTATAGACAAAAATCGGGGCATTTTTACAAAAAATTTGGGGTGTACGGGGGTGAAAATTATGGATCTGAGTATTGGTCAGATGGCCAGGATCAACCACATCAGCATCCAGACTTTAAGATTGTATGATAAAATGGGGCTGCTAAAGCCGGTAGCAGTAGATGCAGGCTCCGGATACAGGTATTACAGTATCCTGCAGTGTGCCAAGCTGGATCTGATAGGCAGCCTGAAGCAGTGCGGCCTTAGCCTGAAAGAGATTGGGGCATATTTTGAAAACGGGAATATTGAAAGCCTGGAAGGGGAACTTCGCAATACCTTAGACCAGATCGGTACAGAGATGAGACGGCTGTCAGAACAGAAAGAGGCAGTAAAACGCACGCTGGAGTCTTTTGAACAGTACCGTGTGGCTCCGCCTGCAGGTACTATTACCCTGGAATATATCCCCAGACGCAGTATTATCGTGCTGGACAGCGGGAATAATTACTTTGAAGAAGGGCTGGAATTTTATGAACACAGCCTTTTGCAGTTAAAACACGCCTTGGCAGATCGGAATGTGGAGCATATATATTACCGCAATCCAGGGACCATCTGGCGCAAAGATAAGGTGATGAAGCGGGAATTTGTTTCCACGGAAGTTTATGTCCGGCAGATGCGGATTCTGAACGGCTTTTTTCCACTCCCCGTATCTGGCGGAGGTTTCAATGAGCTTGCAGTAAATGGCTG
>ENA-OQJH01000327-OQJH01000327.1-human-gut-metagenome-genome-assembly--contig:-NODE-327-length-27208-cov-2.488904_pt1 | contig 27208 bp, 30 predicted proteins | sample MGYA00242597_ERZ504763 | MGnify/ENA primary metagenome ERZ504763 (study PRJEB26092, sample SAMD00036359) | human gut metagenome | host: Homo sapiens | study: EMG produced TPA metagenomics assembly of...
CTGTGAATACTTCTTGATCATCACCACAAGAGTTTAATTTATGTGAGCGGAAACGAGACTCGAACTCGCGACCCTAACCTTGGCAAGGTTATGCTCTACCAACTGAGCTATTTCCGCAAATATCCGCCTTCGGTCTTTAACTATTTCTCAGCTGTTTCCCGATTGCGGATGCAAAGGTAGTGCTTTTTTCTAAACTTCCAAAAGTTTTCTATACTTTTTATAGCACTTTTATTACATTATTTCATCAATTTCCTCATAATCAATACAAACCAAAAGTTTTTTTAATTACCATCAGACATGCGATCACGATAGTCCTCATACCGGAAGTCTTTATATACTTCCAATGTATTATCTGTATGCCAAATAGCGATAGAAGGGTGATGGATTCCATTAAACATATTTGTTTTTACCATAGTGTAATGAATCATATCTTCCAGAACAATGCGTTCTCCTACCTGTAACGGATGGTCAAAACGCCAGCTACCCATATAGTCGCCACTTAAACAACTGTTTCCACCCAAACGGTAGATATTCTCTTCCGTTAAAGCTGTTTTTATCGCATCGACAGGTAAAGCTTCGGCACCACGCACTGCCGGCTGATAGGGCATTTCAAGACAATCGGGCATGTGACAAGTAAAACTAACATCCAGAATCGCAGTTTTTTATCCCCCGGTTTTCCACTATATCGACAACAGAAGCGACCAAAGGTCCGGTCTGCCAAGTAAAAGCCGAACCCGGTTCTAAAATAATCTCCAAATGAGGATAACGGGCTTTCAATCCTTTTAATAAAGAAATAAGATGCTCCGTATCATAATCTTTACGTGTCATCAGGTGCCCCCCTCCCAAATTCAACCATTTTATTTGTGGGAACCAACGGGCAAACGTCTCTTCTATGTGCTGCAAAGTATGTTCCAATTCATAAGAACTGGATTCACAATGACAATGACAATGGAAGCCTTCGATACCCTCCGGTAAAGTCTCGGGAAGCAAATCGGCCGTCACCCCAAAACGTGTACCGGGAGCACAAGGATTATAAAGTTCCACCTCTACTTCCGAATATTCAGGATTAATACGGATACCACAGGATATCTTTTCTCCAGAGGCCTTAACCATAGAATAAAAACGCCGGAACTGACTGAAGGAGTTAAAGGTTATATGACTGCTGCATTGCATGATAACCGGAAAATCAGTATCCGTATACGCCGGAGAATAAGTATGGGCCTTACTGCCAAATTCTTCATATGCCAAACGGGCTTCATATACAGAGCTAGCTGTAGTATAACGGATGTATTCCCTAAAAACGGGAAATGATTTCCACATGGCAAAAGATTTGAAAGCAAGATGATCTCAACTCCGGCCCGGTCTGCCACACTCTTTATCAAACTCAGATTCTTTCTGAGCAATGCTTCATCCATCACATAGCATGGAGAAGGTACTTTATGGATATCTATCATTTTTGTATCAGAATTCTATTAGAATATTTATTCCACAACTTTGAACCGGGCGAATTTCAGCAATAATTGTTTCTCTCCGGCATTCCGGAAACGGACAGTCGCCTTGCTGTTCTCACCGGTTCCTTCCACTTTTATCACATCGCCTATTCCAAAGCGTTCATGCTCTATCACCTGCCTGCCAGCACATTCACCGGCAAGGTTCCCGCCGCGGACGGCTTTGAGACCGTAGCAAGACCTACCTTAGTCAAATTGCGCGGCACACTGGGACGGATAATCTCAGCTTTCGGTCTTTCTCCAACAAAAAATGATTTCTGACCACCAGACAAATTTGATGAAGAACGCCCATAAGAAGGCTGCGAAGCAGATTCGTCAAACAAGAAACGAGACGCACGTTCATTTTGCTCACGACAGAAACGGCTGGCTCTCTCGTCTATTCTCCGGGCCATCTGTTCCTCCTGAGGCAGCTTCAGGAAATGTACATCAATATCTTTCAAGAAACGGCTCGGGCTACTGAACTCCATCTTTCCATATTTAAACCGGCTCTTGGCAAAAGACAAATAGCAATGCTCCTCGGCACGTGTAATCGCCACATAAAACAAGCGGCGCTCCTCTTCCAATTCCTTATACGAATTGAGTGACAAAGCACTGGGAAACAAGTTCTCTTCCAACCCAACTACAAAAACGTTTTTAAACTCCAAGCCTTTAGCAGAGTGAATGGTCATCAAGGTTATCTTCTCAGCATCCTCCTCTTTCTCGTTATCCTGGTCTGTCAGCAGAGAAACCTCCGACAGGAAATCCGTCAACAGGATGTTCTCATTCCCTTCTTCTTCACGGATTGCACAAAAATCATGCATACCGTTTATCAGTTCTTCAATATTCTCCTGACGGCTCAGGTTTTCCGGATCATTGCTCTGATAAATCTCATTCATAATGCCGGACTGACGAACAATCATTGCCCCCAATTCATATGCATTCTTTTTCGGGATCTCCACTATAAAACTTTTTACCAGTTCACGAAACCCCTGTAACTTGGTATGCATCCCCTTGTTAATATTCAAGCCGTATGCCAACGGCTCTTCCAAAACCATCCAAAGACTAACATGATGCTGTGCAGCCGCATCAATAACTTTGTTCAACGTAGTATCCCCGATTCCTCGCACCGGATAATTCAATACCCGCTTAAAAGCCTCCTCATCATTCGGATTTACCGCCAGACGAAAGTAAGAAATAACGTCTTTAATCTCCTTGCGTTGATAAAAAGAAAGTCCTCCATAAATTTTATAAGGTAGGCTACGCTTCCGCAAAGCCTCCTCGAAAATACGGCTTTGAGCATTTGTACGGTATAAAATAGCAAAATCATTATAAGAATAATGTTCCCGTGAACGCAGTTTCACAATCTGGTTGGCAACAATCTCCCCTTCCTCCACATCACTGTAGGCATTGAAAACTCCGATAGGCTCCCCCTTCGCTTTTTCTGAAAATACCTCCTTCTTTATCTGCTCGCTATTTTCTCTATCAGGCTGTTTGCCGCACACACAATGGTCTGGTAGAACGATAGTTCTGCTCCAGTTTAAAAAGCTTGGCCCCCTTATACAGTTGAGTAAATTTCAATATATTGTCAATATTAGCCCCTCGGAAGGAATAAATACTCTGCGCATCATCCCCCACCACGCATACACGCTGATGCTCCTGGGTAAGCTGAAGCACAATGCTGTGTTGCGCAAAATTGGTGTCCTGATACTCATCCACCAGCACATAACGAAACTGCTCCGCATACTTACGGCAAATTTCAGGATGATCGCGGAATAACATATAAGTATAAAGCAGCAAATCATCAAAATCCATCGCATCGCTTTGACGGCAACGTTCCCAATATTGCCGGTAAATATCACGGGTGGCGGGTACTTTGGCATTCAAATCATACTGATAAAGCTCTGCGTTCGAAACATATGCATCAGGAAAAACCAAATGATTTTTCGCATTGCTGATACGCGCCTGTATCAACCCTGATTTATAGGTTTTATCATCCAATTGCATTTCTTTTACAATAGACTTGATCAAACTCTTCGAATCTGAAGAATCATAGATGGTAAAATTGGAGCTAAAGCCGATAACCTGTGCCTCACACCGCAGGATACGCGAAAAAATGGAATGGAACGTCCCCATCCATAAATAGCGTGCCTGATCGCCCACCTGACGGGCTATACGCTCTTTCATTTCGCGAGCAGCCTTATTGGTAAAAGTCAATGCCAAAATAGACCAAGGAGTATATCCCTGCTCCAGTAAATAAGCTATCTTATAAGTCAGCACGCGTGTTTTCCCCGAACCTGCTCCAGCTATCACCAAAGAGGGACCCTCGTTGTAAAGCACTGCATCGCGCTGGCTTTCATTCAATTCTTCTAAATAATTCGTCATAAATTTCACCTTTCGCCTGCAAAGATAGAGAAAGTTTGAGTTTATCAGAACAATTCCATGCCCAATAATGTTATTATGATAGAAGTTTAATTAAAACCTCGACTAAAAATGAATATATTATTAACCACTTTAATTTCATTAGTTATGACTTACGAAATGCCAAAACTCCCGTATGCAAATAACGGACTCGAACCTGTAATCAGTCAGGCTACTATAGACTACCATTATGGCAAGCACTTACAAACATATGTAAACAATTTGAACTCTTTAGTTCCAGGTACGGAATTTGAAGGAAAGTCCGTAGAGGAAATTGTTACATCAGCTCCCGACGGAGCGATATTCAATAACGCCGGACAAGTATTAAACCATACATTATATTTCCTTCAGTTCACCCCCAAACCCAGCAAGCATGAACCGTCCGGAAAACTAGCAGAAGCCATCAACCGAGACTTCGGAAGCTTTGAAAACTTCAAGAAAGAATTCAACACCGCTTCCACAGGACTGTTCGGTTCGGGCTGGGCTTGGCTTTCTGTAGATAAGCAGGGAAAACTACATATCACCAAAGAACCTAACGGAAGCAACCCGTGGCGTGCAGGACTGAAACCATTGCTGGGTTTCGATGTATGGGAACATGCTTACTATCTGGATTACCAGAACCGCCGTGCAGATCATGTGAACAAGTTATGGGAAATCATTGACTGGGATGTAGTAGAAAAACGTCTATAAAAGGACCCTTAACTATACATCATAATAAGGCTGCCTCGCCCCTATTCATTCAGGGAGCGGGGCAATCTGCTTTAAGATGCAAAGATACAGCAGATATGCATTCATCCTTTTACAAGAATAAACAAGCACAATGCAAGATAATCATAAAAAAACATTCTTCCACAAAAAATAAAGCAGTCTGTTGTAGCATTATTCATTTCTTTCCCATATCTTTGCCATCGTAAAACAAAGGGGTGCCCCACGTAAACAGCGGACGGGCTGAGATTATACCCTGTGAACCTGATGCGGTTAGTACCGCCGAAGGGATTGTTACTTCTTACCTCATACCATCCGGTCAAAAAGCAACTCTTTGTATTTACAAGTAAATTCATAAACTGATATTATAGTATGAAACTGACAGTAAACAGCAAAGAAACCGAAGTAAAGGACGGATGCACCGTAGCCGAACTTTCCACCTTTCTGACACTTCCTGAGAAAGGTATCGCCATAGCGGTAAACAACCGGATGGTCCCCCGTATAGAGTGGGAGAAATGTGTGTTACACCCCAATGACAGTCTGGTAGTCATTAAAGCTGCATGTGGAGGATAAGACCGTGGAACTTCAATTCATCACTCACTTCACCGACACATATTCCTATTATGATTCCGCACGCATGGCCTTGGAAGGCGGTTGCCGCTGGATCCAGCTACGTATGAAAGACACTTCCGTTGACGAAGTGGAACGGGAAGCCATACGTCTGCAAGGCTTATGCAAAGACTACGGAGCAACATTTATCATAGACGACCACGTGGAGTTGGTCAATAAAATTCATGCCGACGGAGTGCATTTGGGAAAAAAAGGATATGCCCGTAGCCGAAGCACGGAAAATATTAGGAAAAGAATTCATCATCGGAGGCACCGCCAATACATTTGACGATGTAAAGATGCATTACGAAGCTGGAGCTGACTACATCGGCTGTGGCCCGTTCCGTTTTACTACCACAAAAAGGATCTCTCTCCAGTGCTGGGACTAGAAGGTTACCGTTCCATTATTCAGCAAATGAAAGAGGCAGATATCCATCTGCCCATCGTCGCCATCGGGGGAATTACTTTGGAAGATATCCCTTCCATCATGGAAACGGGAATCACCGACATTGCTTTGAGCGGAACCATACTCCGGGCGAAAGACCCGGTAGCGGAAACTAAACGAATCATGAATTTATAATAAAATCACAAAATACAATGAAGAAACTGATTATAGCTGAAAAAGAATTTAATTCCCGTTTATTTCTGGGAACCGGTAAATTCAATTCAAATACCGTAATGGAAGAAGCCATTCTGGCATCAGGATGTGAAATGGTAACCGTAGCCATGAAACGCATTGAATTGGACGATAAGGAAGATGATATGCTGAAACATATCATTCACCCTCACATACAGCTATTGCCCAATACCTCCGGTGTGCGCACAGCCGAAGAAGCCGTCTTTGCCGCACAAATGGCCCGCGAGGCTTTTGGCACCAACTGGCTGAAACTGGAAATCCATCCCGATCCGCGCTACTTGTTGCCGGATTCTACCGAAACATTGAAAGCAACCGAGGAACTAGTCAAACTAGGTTTCGTCGTATTGCCCTATTGTCAGGCAGATCCTACATTGTGCAAACGGCTGGAAGAGGTAGGAGCAGCAACTGTCATGCCGCTTGCCGCCCCCATCGGGACAAACAAAGGCTTGCAGACACGTGACTTCCTGCGCATCATTATCGAACAAGCTTCCGTTCCTGTGGTAGTGGACGCCGGAATAGGTGCCCCCAGCCATGCTGCCGAAGCGATGGAAATGGGCGCGGACGCTGTCTGGTCAATACAGCCATCGCAGTAGCCGGTCAGCCGGTAGTCATGGCAACAGCCTTCAAGGAAGCTGTCATTGCCGGACGCCGCGCTTATGAAGCAGGCTTAGGAGCAGTAGGACAGAACTTGATCGCATCTGCCTCATCCCCTTTAACTTCATTCTTAGATTAAACAGAAATATGATGGACAAAAAGCAAGATCAAAAAGCATACGCTCATGCCGAAAAGGCATATATGCAAGGAACCCTGTTTCATACATCAAAGTAGGAATGCAGAAAGTAAACCTGACTCCTACTGTGAATATAGTGAACGGTGAAAAAGTAATAACGCCCAATGCTCCCGTTTATATTTATGACACCAGCGGCCCATTCAGTGACCCCAATATGGAAATCGATCTGAAAAAAGGACTTCCCCGTATACGCGAAAGCTGGATTACCGGACGGGGAGACGTAGAACAACTGCCCTCCATCACTTCAGAATACGGAAAGATGCGCCGCGACGATAAAAGTCTGGACCACCTGCGCTTTGAACACATCGCCCTGCCCTATCGTGCCAAAGCTGGAAAGGCCATCACACAAATGGCATACGCCAAAGCTGGCATCGTTACACCGGAAATGGAATATGTAGCCATCCGTGAAAACATGAATTGCCGGGAACTGGGCATCGACACCTTTATCACCCCTGAATTCGTACGTGATGAAATAGCCGCAGGGCGTGCCGTACTTCCCGCCAATATCAACCACCCCGAAAGCGAGCCTATGATTATCGGCAGGAACTTTTTAGTGAAGATCAACACGAACATCGGAAACTCCGCCACCACTTCCTCCATTGACGAAGAGGTGGAAAAAGCCGTGTGGAGCTGCAAATGGGGAGGTGACACCCTGATGGATCTCTCGACCGGCGATAACATTCACGAAACACGCGAATGGATTGTCCGCAACTGTCCTGTCCCCGTAGGTACCGTACCTATCTATCAGGCATTAGAGAAAGTAAACGGTAAAGTAGAGGATCTGAATTGGGAGATTTATAAAGATACATTAATCGAACAATGCGAACAAGGAGTGGATTACTTTACCATCCATGCCGGAATACGCCGCCAAAATGTACATCTGGCTGACAAACGTTTGTGCGGCATCGTAAGCCGCGGAGGCAGCATCATGAGCAAGTGGTGTCTGGTACATGACAAGGAAAGTTTCTTATATGAGCATTTTGACGACATCTGTGATATTCTGGCACAATACGATGTAGCCGTATCCTTGGGTGACGGACTTCGTCCGGGCTGTATCGCTGATGCCAATGACGAGGCACAGTTTGCCGAACTAGATACCATGGGTGAACTTGTACTCCGCGCATGGGACAAAAACGTACAGGCATTCATTGAGGGACCGGGACATGTACCTTTGCATAAAATCAAAGAAAACATGGAACGCCAGATCTCTCACTGCCACAATGCACCGTTCTACACCCTCGGTCCGCTGGTAACGGACATCGCTCCGGGATATGACCATATCACTTCGGCCATCGGTGCCGCACAAATCGGCTGGCTGGGCACTGCTATGCTATGCTATGTCACCCCGAAAGAACATTTGGGATTGCCCAACAAAGAAGATGTACGCGTTGGTGTCATCACTTACAAGATTGCCGCCCATGCAGCCGATCTGGCGAAAGGGCATCCGGGCGCACAGATCCGTGACAATGCTTTAAGCAAGGCACGTTACGAATTCCGTTGGCGCGACCAGTTCCATCTGAGTCTGGATCCCGACCGCGCTTTGGAATACTTCAATGAAGGCCGCCATACGGACGGTGAGTACTGTACCATGTGCGGCCCCAACTTCTGCGCCATGAAACTGAGCCGCGACTTGAAGAACGTGGGTAATTAAACAGCTGACTTTGTGAAAACTATGGAAGATTTCAAGAAAGCACTTGAAGGAACTTTAGGAAGAAAACACATAGACAACATAGTGGATCAAGTAGCCGGCTCCCCCGACCGCTTTGATGCTCTTTATACTCTGACACAGCATGAAGAAACAAAGATAGCTTGGCATGCCACTTGGCTTGTGAAAAACTGAGCATCCTCCTCCCTTCCCTATTGATGGATAAAAGGAGGAACTGATGCTGCGGGTCATGCAATGCCCCCATGACGGAACAAGACGTCTGCTACTGAATATCCTTCATCATCTTCCTGTCCCAAAGCCTGTCAACGCAGCTTTCTTTGATTTCTGCCTTCAAGGCATGCTGTCTTCTGCCGAAAGCGCATCCGGACAAGCTGTCTGCATGAAACTTGCCTACGACATCTGCCTGGAAGAACCGGAACTGACAGGAGAACTGAAAGCATACTTGGAAAATATGGAACCGGAATACTATACGGTCGCCGTGCAATGTGCCCGCAACAACATCCTAAAAAAAATAAGGAAATGAAGATATTGATACTCAACGGAAGCCCACGTAACCAAGGACTTATCAGCCAAATGCTGGACATCATGACCGAAGAAGCCCGCATACGTGGCGCCGAAGTGGAAGTAATACCCATCCGTAAATTGCAGGTGCACCCCTGTACAGGATGCATGGCTTGCCGCAGCCGACAGACCTGTGTCCTACCCGAAGACGACGCGCAGCACACGCTTCAAAAGATACAATGGGCAGACGTGCTGATCGTTGGCTCACCTTGCTATTGGGGAAATATGAACGGACATATGAAGTAGTGTTCGACCGCATCGTGTACGGCATGATGGGAGAAAGTCCGAAAGGGCTCCCTCAAGCGTTGCATAAAGGCAAGAAAGCAGTCATCGTAAGCACCTGCTCCACCCCATGGCCATTCAATATCTGGTTTAACCAGACACGCGGCGTAGTAAAAGCGTTGCGCGAAATTCTGAAGTGGAGCGGATTCTCTATCAAAGGCGTTATCCAGAAGGAGGAACAAAACAACATCCCGAACTGACGGAAAACGACAAAAAGAAATGTAGAAAAATAATAAGGAAATTATAGCTTGAAGCCTGATAAAATGCCGGAAAGGCTTAAACAGACTTTTATAAAAGCAAAATCATCTTATGAACAATAACAAGAAAAAATAACAATCATGTTTTCAGAAGAACTTGAAAAAATAGATTGGGAGGAAACCACCAAAACCATCTACTCCAAGACCGAAAGTGATGTGCTCCGCGCTCTTGGCAAGGAACATTGCGATGTGGACGACTTTATGGCACTCATCTCCCCCGCAGCAGCAAAATACCTAGAGCCGATGGCGCAACTAAGCAAAAGATATACCGAAGAACGTTTCGGCAAAACCATTTCCATGTTTATACCGCTGTATATAACAAACTCCTGCACCAATTCTTGCGTGTATTGTGGTTTTCATATCAGCAACCCGATGGCTCGTACCATCCTCACCCCCGAACAGATTGAAGATGAATACAAAGCCATCAAAAGACTTGGTCCTTTTGAAAACCTATTACTAGTGACCGGAGAAAATCCGGCAAAAGCCGGAGTCCCTTATCTGGCCAAAGCCTTGGACATCGCCAAAAAATATTTCAGCAATTTGAAAATAGAGGTAATGCCCCTCAAAGCCGAAGAATATGCCGAACTGAAAGAACACGGACTAAATGGAGTCATTTGCTTTCAGGAAACTTACAACAAAGCCCGTTATAATATATACCACCCACGCGGAATGAAATCCAAATTCGAGTGGCGGGTAAACAGCTTCGACCGTATGGGACAGGCAGGAGTCCACTCCATAGGCATGGGGGTACTCATCGGATTGGAAGAATGGCGCACCGATGTGACCATGATGGCTTATCACTTGCGTTATCTTCAGAAAAAGTATTGGAAAACCAAATACAGTGTAAACTTCCCTCGTATGCGTCCGGCAGAAAACGGTGGTTTCCAGCCGAATGTCATCATGAATGACCGTGAATTGGCGCAGCTCACTTTTGCCATGCGCATCTTCGACCACGATGTGGACATCTCCTACTCCACCCGTGAGCCGGCACAAATCCGCGACAACATGGCAAGACTCGGAGTGACTACCATGAGCGCTGAAAGCAAAACCGAACCGGGAGGATACTATACCTATCCGCAAGCTTTGGAACAATTCCATGTAAGCGATGAACGTACAGCTATGGAAGTGGAAAACGCACTGAAATCATTAGGAAGGGAACCGGTATGGAAAGACTGGGATGTTTCTTTTGACAAGTTCACACCAATGCGATAGATATTACCCATATTTTTAAAGGAATGGGGCTGTATCAATGATACAAAGCCCCTTTTTCAACTTAACAACAAAGAAGTGGAAAGATATAACCGTCAAATCATTCTCCCTGAATTGGGAGAAAAAGGACAACAACGGCTTCAACAAGCCAAAGTACTTATAGTCGGTGTAGGCGGTCTGGGATCTCCTGTTGCCTTGTACTTGACAGGAGCCGGAGTAGGTACCATTGGATTAGTAGACGATGATATGGTAAGTGTCAGCAACTTGCAACGTCAAGTACTTTATAGTGAAGCCGAGGTAGGTATGCCCAAAGCCATCCAAGCCAAGAAACGTCTCGAAGCCCTGAACCATGATGTGCAAATCAATGCCTATCCCACAAGACTGACTAAAGAGAATGCGGATGAAATCATCCGCACCTACGATATCATTATAGACGGATGTGATAATTTCGCTACCCGCTACCTCATTAATGACATCTGTGTGAAATGGGGAAAAGTCTATGTATATGGCGCCATCCGCGCTTCGAAGGTCAAGTATCCGTCTTCAATTACCGGGGAGGTCCCGATTACCGCCACTTTTTCCCCGATGAAGCAGAAATGCTGTCCATGCCTCATCCACCCAAAGGAGTATTGGGTGTAACCCCTGGCATGATAGGTTGCGCCGAAGCCGCTGAAGTGTTGAAGATTATAGGTGAATATGGCGAAGTGCTAAGCGGCAAATTATGGACGATTAACGTGAAAACGATGGAAACCCATCTCATTTCTTTTTAGAGGAATCGAACCGGCCCTATTCAAAAGACATTTAATTCCTCAATTATGTGCCAACAGCCGAGGCATGACGACATCCGTCGCCCGGCTCCGACTGGCACATAAATAGTTTGACTTTATCCTATAATATGTGGTACAAACTCGGACAAGTTATCCGTAACCTCCATACGATTTTCGCGAATACCGATGCCCGCAGCCTCTCCTCCTATAATCCAAGAGCCAATAACTGGATATCTGCCACTGTACACTGTCGGTTCCACATACTCCTGATATACATAAGCTCCAGTGTTATAATCACCCTCCGTTTCAGCTATACGTACATGTTCCTCCCAATTCCGGATATCAACAACGCTTACATTATGACCTTCACGAGAGAAGACCGGTTTTTACAAAACAAACCCGACCGAGGCGCGACAAATAACAAGGAAGCACATAAGGAGAATCCGGAAACAACTCGTACAATGTGGCAAGGATCGCCTTATTGGACATCACCAATTTCCATATCGGCTCCAACCATTCCATTTCCGCTAGACATCCGTCAGGACTTTCGTCCACCATCCACTCCCACGGATAAAGTTTAAAGCACCGGTTCACTAGTTCACCTGCCGGATCAAAAAATCGTCCATTCTGCAAATCCAGCGCCTGCATATCTAATACTCGGGTAGAAAACCCAGCCTCCATCGCCGTACTTGCCAGATATTGCAACGTTCCTGTATCTTCATTATTCTCTAATGCACCGGCAAAATAAATCTCTCCTTTTTTGGGGAAAATATCTTTCCATGACTGCACCAATCCTTCATGAATGCCATTAAACTGGTCGCATTCCGGAAAAACATCTTCTTTCCATTGCCATTGGATAACAGATGCCTCAAGCAAAGAAGTCGGTGTATCAGCATTGAACTCCAATATTTTCGGAGTACCATCCTTGGCTAATATAAAATCAAAACGACCATACAGACTTAACTCATCCGCATCCCAAGAAGCACGAATACGCTCACCAATCTCCTTCGGAATATTCAACGCACGCTCCATAAATTCCGGGTTATCCTCAATAATGAATTGGGCAGCCTCACAATACAGGTGGTACGCCTCATTGGTCGCTTCCTCCAAACAAGCTGTTTCTTCAGCCGTAAAATGATAATATGCTTCCTCGCGCCAATAATCACCATGAAAATCAAACCCCAGCGCTTCTATTTTCTCACGGTAATCCAGACGTGGCGTAACTGGTATTCTTTTCATATCCGCTTCCTGTTAACTATGAACACCGGATGAACGGCGTGTTTTCCCAAAAACACTTCCGCTCGATTTTGATTTTGCAGACGATTTTGACCCCACATTCACTTTTGAAGGAGCATCCACTTTCGTTCCGTTAGCATCTGTCCACGAATCAGATTTGGGATAATAATAATGTGTGGTAGAAAGTCCGTTGGCCATAGACGCATTAATGCCCAACGCATCAGCATAGCGTTGTAAATCCAACTGTTTCCCTGATGATCACGGTACTCTTCTTGATCTTTAGGATTCTCAGGCAATTCCGTTTTTTGCGTACATCCGGCAAGCGCCATCAAGCAAATGCAGCTGCAAGAAATTGTTTTTTATTCATAATTCTATCTATTCGTCTTGTTTATTAGCGCAAAAGTAAATAAAAAAAACGCCTATTTCATGCAGGTACGCACACATTATTTAAAACTTTTCCATCGCATGAATTACATTTTCAGGGAAAGTATCCTATTGATTTACAGGCTTATCAAAAATAAATCTATAAATCCACTAGGATTATTACAAATAGGTTGCTATCTTTGCTTAGCAATTAGTCATAAGGTATGAAGTTAATTCTAATAACGCCCCCCACTTATTTTGTGGAGGAAGATAAAATAATTACAGCTCTTTTCGAGGAGGGACTAGACACACTCCATCTGCGAAAGCCCGGTACAGCACCCATGTTTGCAGAACGTCTGCTAACCCTTATCCCCGAACAATATCACAAACGCATCGTGGTTCACGGACATTTTTATCTGAAAGAGGAATACAAACTGAAAGGAATTCACCTGAACGGCCGTAATCCGAATCTGCCGGAAGGATACAAAGGACATGTCAGTTGTTCCTGCCATTCGCTAGACGAAGTTAAAGAGCACAAATCTGGTTGCGATTATGTATTTCTGAGTCCGGTATTCAATAGTATATCCAAGTTGAATTATAACTCGGCATACACCGCCGAAGAACTCCGTGCCGCCGCCAAAGCGAGCATTATCGACAAGAAGTCATAGCTTTGGGAGGCATTGACGAAGAACTTGCTGGAGGTAAAGGACTTTGGTTTCGGAGGAGCCGCCATATTGGGCGCCCTTTGGAATAAATTCGATGCGTGTACCGATCGCGATTATCGGTGCGTGATAGAACATTTCCGGAAATTAAGAGATTTAGCAGACTGATTTATCAAAATAATTTAGAATAGAAGCCTAAAAAACGAAGAATATGCTTCAAACCAAGCATATTACAATAATGAGAAGTTATTTTTAAATTTCTATTTTTAATTTCTAATTATAATACGTACCTTTGCACGCAAATTAACAAATAGGTAATATCTATTACAAAAATGAGCAAAACATCACCTTTTATGGTATTCTCAGGAACAAATTCGAGATACCTTGCAGAAAAGATTTGCAACAGCCTCGGTTGCGAATTAGGAAACATGAACATCATGCATTTTGCTGATGGTGAATTCGCTGTTTCTTATGAAGAATCAATTAGAGGCGCACATGTTTTTCTGGTTCAATCTACCTTTCCTAACTCCGACAACTTAATGGAACTGCTGCTAATGATTGATGCAGCTAAAAGAGCCTCCGCAAAGAGTATTGTAGCCGTTATCCCCTACTTTGGATGGGCACGTCAGGACAGAAAAGACAAACCTCGTGTTTCCATCGGTGCTAAACTGGTAGCCGATCTTCTGAGCGTGGCAGGCATTGATCGTTTGATCACAATGGATTTACATGCCGATCAGATTCAAGGATTTTTTGATGTACCGGTAGACCATCTCTACGCTTCTGGCGTATTCCTACCTTACATTGAATCATTGCAACTGGAAGACTTGGTAATCGCAACTCCGGACGTGGGTGGTTCAAAACGCGCCAGCACTTATTCCAAATATTTGGGTGTACCTTGGTCGCTTTGCAACAAGACGCGCCTGAAAGCCAATGAAGTGGCCACCATGCAAATTATCGGTGATGTAAAAAATAAAAATGTCATCTTAATTGACGATATGGTAGATACAGCAGGTACTATTACCAAAGCTGCCGATATTATGAAAGAAGCGGGAGCCATTTCCGTCCGCGCAATCGCTTCTCACTGTGTAATGTCAGGTCCTGCATCTGAACGCGTTCAGAACTCCGGCCTAGAAGAAATGGTATTTACCGATAGTATTCCTTATGCTAACCGTTGTTCTAAAGTGAAGCAACTGACCATTGCCGATATGTTTGCTGAAACAATCCGCCGCGTGATGAATAATGAGTCTATCTCTTCACAATACATCATTTAATCTTTATATGATTATAGAAATAAAAGTCCGGACTTTCCCAAGTTCGGACTTTTATTTTAATTTTACCTAAAGATTGGATTCCCTAAATCGTTTTATCAGCAAGACTAAATGTTTTCCTTTAGATTAAGTCATTTCTTTCTCCGGTGATTCCTGCGACGACGTTGCACCTTTTCATGCTGATAACGCTGAAGCTTTCTATACACGGTGAATACCACCATAATCCCGGCAAATACCAGAATCACAATAACCACGCCTACCCCCAAATTATCCCCCTTTACACGCGACCACATCTCCAAGACCAATTCGGTCTTGTCACAGGAGTCACGAATCATGGCACAACGCTCCACCACTGTACGGTCAGGATACTGCACTTTATCTATTTGTATACTATCGGCAGCAGGACCGAAAAAATAACTTAAATCTGCAAAGTAAGATAAGGTAGTATCTATCTTTGCCTCCAAAATCTCGGGAGTCGCGACGGCACTCACATAACCACAGGCGTCCATATTACGTAAAGCCACATCAGGACGGCATAAATAATTAATAAAATAACTGGCAGCCTTTTTATTTCTAGCATACTTAGGGATCACCCATCCGTCATACCACACATTACTTCCCTCTGCCGGCACTTCATAGTCCAGATGGATGCCCACTCCTTCAGCCTCTTCTATCGCCCATACCGCATCCCCGCTCCAGGTCATGTTCAGCCATGCTTTACCTTTAGTCATCATTTCCTTACCAAATCGGCTTCCCAACCTGCTATCAAGGGTTTCATTGCTTTCAGATACTTCTCAACAGTATCGATGGACGCTTGCGAATAGTTGTTCATCAACTCCTCTACCGTAACCTTACTTTTTTCAAATCCCCAGCATTGGCATAAATCAATGCGGTACCATATGCATCACGATAACTTTCCTTCATCAGAATCTTGTTCTTATATTTCAGATTCCAAAGACTGGCCCAAGTCCTGGCATCTTCCGCCGGAACATGATCGGTATTAAAAAGGATACCTGCTGTTCCCCACATATAACCGATGGCATAATCTGAAGCACGATGCCCCGACCGACTCAATTTATCCAATTGTTCGCGGATATAAGGAGATTCATTATGTAGATAATTGGGAGTCTTTCCAAAAACAGTATCAATGGGAAGCAATAAACCTTTCCTCAGCATACGCTCTATGATATACTCCGAAGGACAAACTACATCAAAATCTTCATGTCCGCGTTCTATCTTGGTCAACATGATTTCATTGATGTCAAAAGTCTGATAGACAATCCGAATATCTTCCCCCGTCTGTTCTTTGTACCACCGGGGAAATTCCGCCAACATATCCTCATCAATGTAATCGGCCCAATTATATATTTTCAGCACACTCTCACGAGGCTCTGTGTTATAGCATCCGGTTAAAGAGAATAACGCGCACACACACACCATCAGCCATTTATTTATTTTCCTCATTTTTATTACCTCCTTTTCTTGCTTGCATGGCGATTGATGATAACCAACAATACCAGCACCAATACGAATATAATGGTAGAAAGCGGACGAAGTTCAGGAGTCAGCCCTCCTTTTCGTGCATCCGCATAAATATAGGTGGAAAGAGTTTCAAGCCCTTCGTTACCAATAGTAAATACAGTCACGGCAAAATCGTCAATGGACAAAGTCACCGCCAGCATAAAACCAGAAATCATTCCCGGAAGAATCTCAGGAACAATCACCTTGCGGAGTGCCTGCATAGGGGTAGCCCCCAAATCAAGCGCCGCCTCATAAATATTCGGATTCATCTGTTTCAAACGCGGCAACACACTTAACACCACATATGGAGTACAGAATGTGATATGTGCAAGAACCACAGTGGTATATCCTTGTGGAATACCCAAAGATACGAACAGCAAGAATAAAGATATACCAATAATAATATCTCCATTCAAGATAGGAATGTTATTGACAAAACTGATTGCTTTACGAGCACGGGTACGAAGATTGAATATACCGATTGCCGTAATACTGCCCAGCAAAGTAGATACGGTAGCTGCAATCAAGGCAATGCTCAGGGTGTTGACCAAGGCATTTGTCAATGAATGATGTGTACCCGCAACAAACAGGGATGAATAGAGTTTGGTGGAAAACCCAGTCCAGTTGCCCAGCACCTTTGCTTCGGTAAACGAATAGATCATAATGATAAAAATAGGTGCATAAAGCAATAGCAGAAGCAGCCACAAATATCCCTGACACAAAATTTTCTTTACCATAGCCCACCTCCTTCGTTATGATCCTTATCATCTGAAGCGAGCAAGGTTGTCGCACCAATAAGGAACAGCATAATCAACGACAAGGCCGCCCCATAATTCCACATACTATTATTAATATTTTCCTGGATAGTAGTACCAAACAGTTTAATATTATTCATTGTCAATAATTCGGCAATGGCAAATGTGGAGATAGTAGCATGAACACCATTAATATACCACTCACAATACCCGGCATGGACAGGGGTAGCACAGCCTTGAAAAACACTTGCATAGGATTGGCGCCCAAATCTTGTGCCGCTTCCACATAACTTTTATCCAATTTCTGCAAAGTGTTGTAAATAGGATAAATCATAAAAGGCAGAAAATTATATACCATACCGAATATCAAAGCCCCCTCTCCTAAAGGTACGTTCATAAAGTCGAACAATGCTACCGTAGCCAGTGTACGTATTAAAATATTCACCCACATGGGCAGAATAAACAATACCACCACCGTCGATGCATATTTCATCCGCGTCTGTGTCAGAATATAGGCAGCAGGATATCCCAATAAGATACATACCACTGTTGTGATAATGGCCACGCCAATAGAATAAACAAATGTGTTGATTGCCTCGGGATGAGCGAAGAATTTGGCAAAATTCCCAAAGTGAAATAACCCGCATCATCCATAAATGCATAAACCACTATTAAAAGTAGCGGAAGAATAACAAATACCGCCGAAAATATCACGTAAGGAATAGTCCAGCTTTTACGTGAAGACAAGAAAAATCGTATCGTTCTGAGCACCTCTTTTCTTTATTATGATTCTACAACCTGAGTTACTTTTATACTTCGGGAAGGATGCTGATACCTACATGATCACCATTATCCCATACATCATTGGTATCAACAAAAATATCCTCCCCCCAGTCCGATGACACGGTGAGGTGATAATGGTCTCCCTTATATAGGATAAAACGTACATCCCCGGTTAAAGTTCCATCCTCTTCATTATCCTGCAAAATGATATCCTTGAAATCTACCTGTACTTTCACTTTGGCCCCCGGCTCAATGTCAGCCACTGGCAGACACTCAAACGTACATCCCAGAAATTCCACATGCGTTCCGTCTGCCAGTTCTCCTTCAAACGTATTGCATACACGTTCTTTTTTCATAATATGGATATCAAAAGGTTTTATCAACAAACCTACCTGCTCACCCACAGCAAAATGATGATAATCCTGTACAATAAATTCATAACCATTGGCCTCGACCACCATTTCATAATGCACACCTTTAAAGATGGATGAGGTTACGATACCGGAAATCTGTGAAGCATCCGAATCTGGAAAAATATACCAATCTTCAGGACGTACCACAACATCTACCGGCATATTTTCACCGAAACCTTCATCCACACATTCAAACTCCACTCCTGCAAAACGCACAAGCTTGTCCTGTATCATTGTTCCATTCAAAATATTGCTCTCACCTATAAAATCGGCTACAAACGAATTGATGGGTTCGTTATAAATATCCACCGGTGTTCCGATCTGCTGTATTTTTCCTTCACTCATTACAACAATTGTGTCGCTCAATGTCAAAGCTTCCTCTTGGTCATGCGTCACATAAACAAAGGTGATGCCCAATGTCTTATGCATCTCTTTTAATTCCATCTGCATATCTTTACGCATTTTCAAGTCCAAAGCAGCCAAAGGCTCATCCAGCAACAACACCTCCGGCTCATTGACGATAGCACGGGCTATGGCTACACGCTGTTGCTGCCCGCCTGACAAAGAATTCACATCCCGATACTCATAGTCTGTCATTCCTACCATACGAAGAGCTGCCTTTACTTTCTTCTCGATAGTCTGCTTGGGAATCTTTTTCAATTTCAATCCGAAGGCAATATTATCGAACACATTCAAATGAGGAAACAAAGCATACTTCTGAAACACGGTATTTACCGGGCGCTTATGCGGAGGTGTCTGCGTGATCTCTTTTCCAGCTATCTTTATCTCGCCTTCCGAAGCAGTCTGGAAACCGGCAATCAAACGTAAAAGAGTAGTCTTTCCGCAGCCGGAGGGACCCAACACGGTTACAAACTCACCTTTTTTACATATAAATTAATGTTATCCAAGACCATTTTATCACCAAAAAACTTGGAAACACCTTTTACCTCAATTATATAATTAGATTGTTGCATACTCATTTTGTAATTGAGTTGCAAAAATACGGTATTTTTCAAGAATGGAGGATATAAATAAAGTAATATTTATTCATCCGACTAATAATTTTCCATTGCGCGTACTATTTCTCTTCTTTCAGCAAAGTGAATGATGGGCTTTTGAGGAATTGTAAACCAAAAAGTGGAACCTTCTCCCTGCTCGAATTCAACACCGATCCGCCCCCCCATAAGTCGCTCGGTACGAATCACGCACTCTTCCATACCGGGCACAAACCTGATCTCCACCTCCGGATTATTTTTGTTTCGTAATTGAAATACCTTCTCCAAATCGTATATCATTGCATTAATATTCACATCACTCCATACAAACTTCAATGTGCCCGATTCTATTTTCGAAAGATCCAGAATATCACCGATCAATTGTAACAGTAAAGGTACTATTCTGCTCTATAATCTACTTAAAGCTATCAAAATCATCCTTATTGTCAGCATTTATCAGCAAATTAGAGAAACCGACTATCGCATTCAAAGGAGTACGTATCTCATGACTCATGTTCGTAAGAAAAGCAGACTTCAACGATCGGAACTTCTGCACTTTCTTTAGCGATGCGCAAAGCTTCTTCCGTCCGTTTTTGTACGTCAATGTCCACATTCACTCCTGCCAGAACAATATTTCTGTTCTCCAGATCAAAAACTTGCTGAATTAAATATTGCTTCACCCAACGATATTCTCCATCTGTCATAATACGAATAACGGCTCCATTCTCTCATAACCGGCTTTTTCTATATATTCAAGGAAATTTCCGGTCATCAGGATGGGCATGTTCCAAATTAGAAAAAATCCGGGGCATGTCTATTTCTTCCTTTATCCCCAAATTCTTTAAATACTCCGGTGTCACCAATTGCTCGCTCTTGGACAAATTAAGAGAGCAAAAGCCTATCTTGGAAATAGAAGAAGCATAAGTAATTATCTCACGGAACATATTATTCTGACAGAGTGCTTTATGAATAAGCGTATTCTCTACCCAAATAATTAAAATATTCTCCACTTCTCCTCCGGCATTCCACATGTAATTCACAATAAAACGAAAATAGTGCACATCCTTATGACAGCTCCTTACATAATACTTATTTATTTTTTCATAATCATACTTCACTTCCTCCGATACGGGAACACCCGCTTTCATTATCTCTTTAAATTCTGGGTTTATGCATGGATTGGTGTAAATATTAAGCTGATTCACAGCCTCGTTTTTAGAGGTGGTACCCATATATCTCACATAAGTATCATTCACTTCCACCAACTTGCCATCTTTGTCGCAAATAGCACACCCAACGGTCACATTATCAAAAAAACAAAGAAATTTCTCATTACTATGTTGCAAAGATGACTTCAACACACGCTCCTTACTGATATCATGCACTGTTAAAATAACATAATATTTATTCTCCAGCAATAAATAGCGCCCGGAAATAACCATATTATAAACACCCGACGGCCGAGAAACAATTATCCATCACGACCTCCAAATTACTAAAAGAAGAATGGGTATTGAACAATTCCTTTATTTTATACCGGACAGGACAGCCCCTACACCGTTCATGCTTATTACAATTTTCCTGCTCTCTGGCATATCAGCATTGTAAAATCTCACCAAAACAAGTTCTGTCTTTATTGACAGGTTGCTTATACAGAGTACAATAATTTGTTTTCACTACATGAGAAGTCTGGTCTATCAAAAAATAAACTCATGTGCATTATTCCATATCGCGTCATGAAATTGTTCTACTGTCTTTATTTTACAATCAAAAAACTTTCCTTTTGCAATTACTTTGATTAATGCAAGAGAGAGTAATATTATCAGGATGATAGTCACTAATAACATTGGTCTAATAGGATTATACTTTTTATTCCATAGATTTGTGCAAAAAAACCAAAGGAATTAAATAAATGCCCATAAAATTCAAAAAAAGCAAAGCTAAACTATAGATTCCTAATTTCATTCTGAAAATAAAAACCTTTTTTCCGCAAACATATTAATTAAGTAGTTATCTTTGCGTGCAAATTATAATCATATTAAAATGAAAAAATTAGTTTATTTATTGGCTGCAGGAAGCATGGCTTTCGTTGCATGTCAGAATTCGCCTTCCTATAAGGTTACAGGTTCAGTAGAAGACATCACTGATGGCGACACAATCTATTTACAGGAATACGCAGGAGGGGATCTTGTAAAACTCGATTCCGCTATTGTCAAAAGCGGAACTTTCGTATTCACCGGAAAACAAGATACGGCTGTAAACCGCTACATCACTTATATGAAAGGAAACAAGCGTTACTTTACTGATCTTTTTCTTGAAAATGGGAATATTAATGTAACCTTAGGTAAGGAAAGCAAAGTTTCAGGTACTCCTAATAATGACGCTTACCAAAAATTCAAAGATGGTTTCATGGCTTTAAGCAAGGAAATGAATGAAATGTACCAAAAGGCTCAAAGCGACACTAGCTTGACAGAAGAACAGGTAGAAGCTATCATGGCTGAGATTGAAAAGAAAGACAGTGTAGGCATGGATATGTTTATCAAACAATTGAAGCCAATATCACCAATCCGGTCGGTGTATATCTGCTCCCTTCCTATGCAGGCGCATTCGAACTTGACAAACAAAAAGCGTTGGTAGAGAAAATTCCTGCCGCATTAGTTAATGAACGTATCAACAAGTTGAAAGCCCACATTGAAACTTCAAAGAAAACGGCTGTAGGTCAGAAATACATTGATTTCTCTATGCAGACTCCTGAAGGTGAAACTGTAAGCCTGTCTGATTTCGTCAGCAAAAATAAATATACTTTGATTGACTTTTGGGCTAGCTGGTGCGGACCTTGCCGTAAAGAAATGCCTAATGTTGTAGAAGCATACAAGGCTTTCAAAGATAAAGGTTCGGGATTGTAGGTGTTTCTTTGGACGAAAATGCAGACAAGTGGAAAGAGGCTATCACTGCCCTAAATATTACATGGCCACAAATGTCTGACTTACAAGGTTGGAACAATGCAGGTGCAAAACTTTATGGCGTCAATTCAATTCCTGCTACTGTATTGGTTGATCAGGAGGGTACCATTGTAGCACGTAATCTCCGCGGCGATGCCATCAAGTCCAAGCTGAACGAACTGTTGAAATAAAACAACTGCAAAAATAGTTCACAAAGTAAAATACCGATGTCTAGAAAGGCATCGGTATTTTTTATACTCGTCCTGTCACCCTTCCCAATAATACGCACTTTCCATAGCAATCTCGGCTTAGACAAAAACTAGAATGATAATATCAATAGAACTTTGGGCGAACAGACTAATAAAAAGAACTGCTTCCTCTCTTTTCCAAGGAAACAGTTCTTTAAATAGAAATATTATCTTAATTCAATGATTAATTAAACCAACGAACATAACAGAAGTCCTGACGATGAGGCAAATCAACATTCTTCGGGAACATACGGTATGCCACCTTGAAGCTACCTGAGTTAGACAAACTGTGTTTAACCTGGAATGTATACAAGTTACCTTCTTTCTTAATTACTTCCATTGGTTCTACAGAATAGATATGCTCCTTACCTTCCGCATTGGTGAAAGTGGTAACCAGTTCAATACCTACTGCATCATCCAATCCCTTTTCATCTATGACATAAGTAATGATATATTCTTTTCCGCTTTCAATATTACCGCTAGCTAGCTCTTCTGTCTTTTCACATGAAACGATTTCAATGGAATCCCAAAGTTCTGCAACTCGTTCTTTCCAAGCAGCCAGTTCTTTAGCCTTTGCATAATCATTGGCTACCAATCTTTAAAACGTTTTGCTTCTTTAGTATAGAACTTAGCATAATAATCGTCTAACTGACGTTTCATTGTATAATGAGGAGCCACTTGAGCAATAGAGTTCTTGATAGTCTTCACCCAACCCTCAGAATATCCCTTACGGTTACGTGCATAATACAACGGAAGAATCTCATTTTCCAAAATACTGTAAATAGTTGCAGCATCCAATTGATCTTGATGATCTTGATTCTGATAAGTACGTTTTTCAGTTAACGCCCATCCTGCTCCTTCACGGTAACCTTCCAGCCACCAACCGTCAAGCACAGAGAAATTAACAACACCATTCATTAAAGCCTTCTCGCCTGATGTTCCGGAAGCTTCCAAAGGACGGGTAGGAGTATTCATCCAAATATCAACACCTGAAACCAAACGACGTGCCAACTGCATATCATAATTTTCCAAGAAGATGATTTTGCCCAAGAATTCCGGACGACGGGAAATTTCCACAATCTTCTTGATCAACCCTTGACCTGCACCATCATGTGGATGAGCCTTACCTGCAAATAAGAACTGTACCGGATAATCAGGATTATTCACAATCTTAGACAAACGTTCCAAATCAGTAAACAGCAGATGTGCACGTTTGTAAGTAGCAAAACGACGGGCAAAACCAATCAACAAGGCATTTGGATTAATCTTTTCCATCAGAGAAACAATGCGTGAAGGATCACCTTGATTCTTCAACCAGCTTTCACTGAACTGCTTACGAATATGGTCAACCAATTTGTGCTTCAAAGCCATACGGGTTTCCCAAATTTCTTCATCGGCTACATTATAAATAGCTTCCCAAATTTTCTCATTAGATTGATCTTCCAGGAAGTTAGGAGCAAAATGCTTAGCATATAGTTTCTTCCATTCAGTAGCACTCCATGTCGGGAAGTGAACGCCATTAGTCACATAACCTACATGACTTTCTTCAGGAAAATAGCCTTTCCAAATTCCAGAGAACATCTCCTGAGAAACCTTGCCATGCAGCCAGCTTACACCGTTTACTTCCTGACAAGTATTACAAGCAAATGTAGACATACAAAAACGTTCGCCTGCATCACCCGGATTAATACGACCTAAGTCCATCAAATCCTGCCAAGAAATCCCCATACGCTGTGGATAACCACCCATATATTTTCCAAACAAGCCTTCATCAAAATAGTCATGCCCCGCAGGAACCGGAGTATGAACCGTATATAAAGAAGAAGAACGAACTACTTCCAAAGCCTGGTCAAATGTCAGCCCGCTTTCTACATAATCACACAAACGCTGCACATTACACAAAGCAGCATGTCCTTCATTACAATGATAAACATCTTTCTTAATGCCCAGTTTCTTCAACAGCAACACACCACCAATACCTAGCAAGATTTCTTGTTTCAAACGGTTCTCCCAGTCTCCACCATACAACTGATATGTGATAGGGCGATCAAATTCGCTGTTCATTTCATTATCAGTATCCAGCAGATACAAAGGAACACGTCCTACATTTACCTTCCATACATATGCATGAACGAAATAGTTCAAATAAGGAACATCGACCACCATCGGCTGTCCGTTTTCATCCATTACACGTTCAATAGGCAGGCTACCGAAATTCTGTGATTCATAGTTAGCAATCTGCTGACCATCCATTGAAAGGCTCTGGCTAAAATATCCATAACGATACAAGAAGCCAACACCGCACATATCTACATTACTGTCTGATGCTTCTTTCAAGTAGTCACCGGCCAAAATACCCAGACCACCGGAATAGATTTTCAAAACATGTGTCAAACCATACTCCATACAGAAATAGGCTACAGAAGGACGTTTGCTATCCGGCTTAGCATCTACATAAGCTTTAAATTTAGCATATACATCGTTCATGCGCTTTACAATCACCTTATCCTGGGTTAATGCCTCCAGCTTTTCATAGCTCAAACGTTCCAATAAAGCAACGGGATTCTGCCCCACTTCTTTCCAAGTCACAGGATCTAAATCTCTAAACAGGTCTGTTGCTTCGTAATTCCATGCCCACCAGATGTTACGAGCCATTTCCTCCAACTTCTTCAGTTCTTCGGGAATGTGTGATTTTACTGTAACTTCCTTCCAATTAGGAGTATTCGCATTACTTACTTTGATTTTCATGTCTCTCAAATTATTTATTAATAATTAATTAGCTATTCATAATAAGCCTTTTCTGTGCATTATGCAATGCCACATCATAAGCTTCATAATAATACTTGATAAAATGCTTCCACAATGCCTTTTCCGCAATGTCCGCCGCATTTTTACGCATAGTCTTGATTACATTTTCCGGCAATCCCGAAAATTCCGATATGGTGTCCTTTATAACATCCGCTACTTCAGAATAGTTGTAATCCGAGCGATGGATAACTTTCACACCATCTTTCAACTCACAGTATCTACCCTTCAACGAATTTACCCACAAACCAAATCCGGCCAAATCAGTTGTTATAGTAGGTACATGGAATGCTACACTTTCCAATGGTGTATACCCCCAAGGTTCATAATAGGAAGGATAAACACTCAAGTCATTCCCCAACACCAAATCATAATATTCCAAATTCAAGATGCCATCCTTTCCATCCAGATAACAAGGTACAAATATTACTTTTACCTTAGATTCCGCCGAATTGGACATTCCCAAATACTTCATCATATCAAGTACCTGGTCATGACTCATATTATGCAACCAATGTGTGATAAACGGGCACTCCAACGGAGTTGTGAAATTTTCTTTGCTTTTCAAACGTTCCACCAAATCTTCACGAGGGTCCCCCACCCAACCTGGTACATTAATAAATGCCAGCACCTCTTTTTTCAAATTTTTATCACGGGTCAATCGGTTCAAAGACTCCAAATAGACATTGATACCTTTATTTTTAAACTCATAACGACCGCTTGTGCCCACAATAAGAGTATCATCACTCATCGTCAAGCCCAGCAATTTATTAGCCAAATTCAACATCGCAGCACGAGCTTTCTTACGCTTGGCGGTAAACGTACGGCCTTGCGGAACAAAATCATCCTCAAACCCATTCATCAACACCACATCTGCCGGCTTGTCCAACAACTCCTTGCATTCATTGTTGGTAATTTCACTAACCGTAGTAAAGCAATCCACATGATGCGCAGTCTGCTTCTCAATAGAATGCTTTGCCTCCATATTGAGTTCACGAGCCATCTGGTCACCATTATAAGCAAATAAGTAATCGTAAAGAGGTTTATTGTTTCCGGCGATAGACCGGCCTATAGAAGTAGCGTGAGTAGTAAAAATAGTAGCTATTTCGGGTACCGCTTTCTGCAAATAAAGGCGCCCATACCTGTCATCCATTCATGTGCCTGATAAATGACTCTATCATTTTCGGTCAAATTGAAACGATAAAAGCTTTCAACCACTTTTCCGGCTGCATAAGAAAACATAGACGCTTCGTCGTAATCTCCATAAGCATGAAGTGAATCGACTTTGAAATTCTCCCACATCCGGCCATATATTTCATTTCTTTTAGAGAAGAAAGGATAAAAATCCACCAATATAACGATAGCTCTCCCGGAATATTCCAGCGCCCCACACGAACTTCAGTCCATCTTTCTTCAAAGCATGTTCACGCCATGCCGCACAAAGATTCTCATTTTCACTGAACAAAGGGTTTTCCTTTCCTGCCCAAAAATCGGGTCCTATGAAAAAGACTTTGTCTTTGAATGCTTCCTGCAGTGTTTTGGCCCTAGTGGACAACACTGTATAAATTCCCCCTACTTTATTACATACCTCCCAACTTGCTTCGAAGATATAATCAGGGGCTAACAATTCTTTTGCCATCTATTAACTAATCTTAATTCGGTCGCAAAGGTACATATTTTCAATGAGATAATAAAGTTTTTTTTGCAACTTTATGTTATTCAGACAGTTTCTGAATTAACATTCAATCATTTCGCTCTAACAATCTTCACAAAAATACTGATATCAGCTACAATAATAAATATTTTTAAGGTTCTGCCTTACATTAGAA
>ENA-OQJH01000328-OQJH01000328.1-human-gut-metagenome-genome-assembly--contig:-NODE-328-length-27207-cov-6.528840_pt1 | contig 27207 bp, 31 predicted proteins | sample MGYA00242597_ERZ504763 | MGnify/ENA primary metagenome ERZ504763 (study PRJEB26092, sample SAMD00036359) | human gut metagenome | host: Homo sapiens | study: EMG produced TPA metagenomics assembly of...
AGAAAGAAAAAAGATTAGAATAGAGAAGGAGAAGACAAATGAAACAGTACAAAGGAGCCATTTTTGATCTGGACGGAACACTGCTCGACTCGATGCGGGTCTGGGATGACATCGATATTGCATTTTTAAAGAAGAGAGGACTTGAGGTTCCGCCGGATTATCAGGAGGCGATTACACCGCTCGGCTTTCTGGAGGCTGCCCGCTACACGATCAGACGGTTCGGCTTTCCGGAACGCCGGAAGAGCTGATTCAGGAGTGGCATCAGATGGCGGTCGACGCCTATACGTATGAAGTGGAGTTAAAAGACGGGGCAGCAGAATATCTCCGCTATTTAAAAGAAAAAGGAATCCGCATGGCGGTTGCTACCTCATCGAGCCCGGAGCTGTATGAGCCGGCCTTAAAGAGAAATGGGATTTATGAGTATTTTAAAGCATTTGTCACCGTCTCGGAAGTAAAGCGCGGCAAGGGCTTTCCGGATATCTACGAGAAAGCGGCTGAAAAGCTGTCTCTTCCGCCGGAAACGTGTGTGGTATATGAAGATATCCTAGCGGGAATCCGCGGCGCCAAAATGGGCGGATTTGCGGCTGTGGGCGTGTATGACAGAAGCGGGGAAGGAAACCGCGCAAAGATGGAGCAGGAAGCAGACCGCTACGTGACTTCTTTTAAGGAGCTGATGAACGGAGGAGATTCTTTCTTCTAAAGAAAATCTTGCTATTCCGGGAAGAAAAATGATATAATAAAATACTGTGCCCCAAAAGGGGACAGACAGAAGTATTTTTAAGAGAAAAAGACAGTAACACATAAGTGAGGATAGAACAGTTATGCCAAAAAAAGAAACGTATGATGCCAGCAGTATTTCCGTGCTGGAAGGTCTCGAAGCAGTGCGTAAGCGCCCTGGTATGTATATCGGAAGTACCTCGCGGAAAGGCCTGAATCATCTGATTTATGAAATTGTAGACAATGCGGTGGACGAGCATCTTGCGGGCTACTGCGACACCATTCACGTAACACTTGAAGCAGACGGCTCGGCGACCGTGACCGACAACGGCCGCGGAATCCCGGTCGGCATGCATGAAAAAGGCGTTCCGGCGGAGCGTCTCGTTTTTACAACCCTGCACGCCGGCGGTAAATTCGACAACAATGCGTACAAGACAAGCGGCGGTCTGCACGGTGTCGGTTCTTCGGTTGTCAATGCGCTTTCCACCTATCTTGACGTACAGGTCAGCCTCGGCGGCTGGGTTTACCACGACCGCTACGAACGAGGTGTTGCCGTACAGGAACTCGATGAGGATGGGCTGCTGCCGAAGATCGGAAAAACGAAGAACAGCGGAACCCGCATCAACTTCCTGCCGGATCCGGAAATCTTTGAGAAAACACGTTTTTCCGCAACAGAGGTCAAAAGCCGTCTCCATGAGACTGCATATCTGAACCCGGCGCTTACCATTTATTTTTCCGATCTGCGCGATGGAAAAGAGGAGCACCTGACGTATCACGAGCCGGACGGCATTGTTGGTTTTGTGCGCGATCTGAATAAGAACAAAGAGGCAATCCACGATCCGATTTATTTCAAAGGGGAATCTGAGGGCATTACCGTAGAATGTGCGTTCCAGTATATCAACGAATTCCAGGAAAACGTGCTCGGCTTCTGTAATAATATCTACAACGCTGAGGGCGGTACCCATATTTCCGGTTTCAAATCGACCTTTACGACGATTATGAACAGCTATGCCAGAGAGATCGGTGTCTTAAAAGAAAAAGACAATAACTTACGGGATGGATATCCGAAACGGTATGACCGCTGTTATTTCGATCAAGCACCCGGATCCGCGGTTCGAGGGCCAGACAAAAACGAAGCTGGACAACCCGGATGCGGCAAAGGCCGCCGGAAAAGTAACAGGCGAGGAGATTCCGCTGTATTTCGACCGCAATCTCGAAGTGCTGAAAAATGTTCTTGCCTGCGCTGAGCGATCTGCCAAAATCCGCAGAAGCGAAGAAAAAGCCAAGACAAATATGCTGACCAAGCAGAAATATTCGTTTGATACGAACGGCAAACTGGCAAACTGCGAGAAAAAGGATCCGTCGCTGTGCGAGATCTTTATCGTCGAGGGAGATTCTGCGGGCGGTTCCGCAAAGACGGCGCGTGACCGTAATTTCCAGGCGATTCTGCCGATCCGCGGTAAGATTCTGAACGTAGAGAAGGCTTCTATTGATAAAGTTCTGGCAAATGCCGAGATCAAATCCATGATCAATGCATTCGGCTGCGGCTTTTCCGAGGGTTACGGCAACGACTTCGATATCACAAAGCTCCGTTACGATAAAATTATCATCATGGCAGATGCCGATGTCGACGGTGCGCATATTTCAACGCTGCTGCTGACACTGTTCTACCGTTTCATGCCGGAGCTGATCTACGAGGGACATGTCTATATCGCGATGCCGCCTCTTTACAAGGCAATGCCGTCCCGCGGAAAAGAAGAGTATCTGTACGACGACAAAGCACTGGAAAAATACAGAAAGACACACAAAGAAAAATTTACGCTGCAGCGCTACAAAGGTCTTGGCGAGATGGACCCGGAGCAGCTCTGGGAGACGACACTGAATCCGGAGACGAGACTTTTGAAGCGTGTGGAGATCGAGGATGCCCGTATGGCCTCCGATGTGACGGAAGTACTGATGGGAACCGAGGTTCCGCCGCGGAAAGCATTTATTTATGAGCATGCAACCGATGCAGAGCTGGATATTTAACAGGAAGGACAAAGGAAGATGAAAGAAAAATCAGAAGATCAGATTATACGGACCGAATATTCTGAGGTCATGCAGAAATCTTATATTGATTATGCGATGAGCGTCATCATTTCCCGAGCGCTTCCGGACGTGCGGGACGGTTTAAAGCCGGTACAGCGCCGTACTCTGTATGACATGTATGAGCTCGGCATCCAGTACGACAAGCCGTTCCGAAAGTGCGCGCGTATCGTCGGCGATACGATGGGTAAATACCATCCGCACGGCGACAGTTCCATTTACGATGCTCTTGTCGTAATGGCACAGGATTTCAAAAAGGGCAGCCGCTTGTGGACGGTCACGGAAACTTCGGGTCGATTGAGGGTGACGGTGCCGCTGCAATGCGATATACCGAGGCGAGACTGCAGAAAATTACACAGGAGGTCTATTTAAAGGATCTCGACAAAGACGTTGTCGATTTCGTACCGAACTTCGACGAGACGGAAAAAGAGCCGTCTGTTCTGCCAGTGCGCGTGCCGAACCTTCTGTTGAATGGCGCAGACGGTATCGCTGTCGGTATGGCAACAAGCATTCCGCCGCACAACCTGTGTGAGATTGTGGATGCGGTCAAGGCCTACATGAAAAACAACGACATCACCGTCAAAGGTCTGATGAAATACATCAAAGGACCGGATTTCCCGACCGGCGGTATTGTCGTCAATCAGGATGACCTGCTGTCGATCTACGAAAAAGGTGTCGGAAAGATTAAAATCCGCGGAAAAGTGGAAGTGGAGAAAGGCAGAAACGGAAAGCAGTATCTTGTGATCACCGAAATTCCGTACCCGATGATCGGTGCGAACATCGGAAAGTTCCTGAACGATGTGGCGGGGCTTGTGGAGAGCAAGAAAGCGCCGGAAATCGTCGACATTTCCAACCAGTCCTCGAAAGAAGGAACACGCATCGTGCTCGAACTGAAAAAAGGCGCGGATGTGGAGCGGATCACGAATCTGCTGTACAAGAAAACACGTCTGGAAGATACGTTCGGTGTCAACATGCTCGCCGTGGCAGATGGAAGACCGGAGACGTTAAGCCTTAAGCAGGTGATCGAGCATCACGTTGATTTCCAGTTTGAAGTGGCAACCCGCAAATACCAGAACCTTCTCCGCAAAGAGATGGAGCGCCGCGAGGTGCAGGAAGGTCTGATCAAGGCATGCGATGTGATCGATCTGATCATTGAGATCCTGCGCGGAAGCAAGACACAGAAGCAGGTCAAAGAGTGTCTGATTATGGGAGTGACCGATGGTATCCGCTTCAAATCAAAGTCAAGTGAGCGTATGGCAGCACAGCTCTGCTTTACGGAACGCCAGGCAACGGCGATTCTGGAGATGCGTCTGCAGAAACTGATCGGACTGGAAGTGGAAGCACTCTTAAAAGATCATGAGGCGACTGTGGCGAAGATTACGAAGTACGAGGATATCTTAAATCATTACGACTCGATGTCGGAAGTTATTATGGAAGATCTGACGCAGATAAAAAAAGAGTACGGCCACAAGCGGAAAACGGCGATTGAGAATGCTGAGGCGATTGTTCTTGAGGAGCCGAGGTCGAGGAGATGGATGTTGTCTTCCTGATGGACCGCTTCGGTTATGCGAAGACGATCGATACGTCTGCTTACGAGCGGAACAAAGAGGCTGTGCACAACGAGAACAAATATGTGTTCCAGTGCAAAAACACCGATAAGATCTGCGTCTTTACGGATCTTGGCATGATGCACAGCATCAAAGTAATGGACATCCCGTATGGAAGATTCCGTGACAAGGGAACGCCGATCGACAACCTTGGAAATTACAGCAGCCAGAAGGAGCAGATGATTTACGTCGATGCACTGGAAAATATCAAGAACAATAAGCTGCTGTTCGTCAGCGCGGCCGGTATGGTAAAACTTGTCGATGGATCCGAGTTTGATGTCGTAAAACGAACGATCGCGCGACGAAGCTTTCATCCGAGGAGGACCGTCTGATTCTTGCCGAGGTCTGCCAGGAGCAGGAGTATGTGGTTCTGCAGACGAAAAACGGTGTCTTCCTGCGCTTCCTTACGAGTGAAGTGCCGGAGAAGAAAAAAGCAGCCGTTGGTGTGCGTGGTATCCGTATGGCAGAGGACGACGCGGTAGAGCATGCGTATCTGCTGGCAAGCCGGATGGATTACACGATCACGTATCACGACAAAGAGATTTCTCTGACAGCGAAGATTAAGCTGGCAAAACGAGACACCAAGGGAACAAAGATCCGGGTATAACGCAGAGTTTTGTTTATAACCATGAGAAGCAGCTCCGCGGGTTTTTCGAGAGATCACTTGGCAATAAAAGGACACCTGCCCGATACCAGAACGGTACGGGGCAGGTGTCCTTTTCGCATAATTTTTTAGTTATTTGAAAAACTGTGGGAAGTCTTTCTTGGGGTTCTTCTTTCAATGGCAACGTACGGACGATGATGACCGACATATTTATAAGCCGGACGGATGATCTTTCCTTCGTTGACAAGCTCTTCGATCCGGTGTGCGGACCAGCCGGAGATACGGGAGATAGCAAAGATCGGGGTGTAGAGCTCTTTTGGAAGGCCAAGCATTGCGTAGACGAAACCGCTGTAGAAATCAACATTTGCACAGACTGGTTTGAGCAGACGGCGCTTTTGGGCGATACACTCGCCGGCAATGCGTTCTACAGACTCATAGAGAGCAAATTCTTTCTCGCGGTGCTTCTCAGCGGAAAGCTTCTTTGCATATTCTTTCAGAATCACACAACGTGGATCGGACAGGGTATAAACAGCATGGCCCATACCATAGACAAGACCCGTTCCATCGAATGCTTCACGATCAAGCATTTTGGTCAGGTAGGTGCGCAGTTCGTTTTCGTCTTCCCAGTTTGTAACATTCTCTTCAATATTTTCAAACATCTCCATAACCTTCAAGTTGGCACCGCCGTGGCGCGGTCCTTTTAAGGAACTTAAAGAAGCCGCAACAGCAGAGTAGGTATCGGTTCCGGAGGAGGAGACAACGTGTGTCGTAAATGTTGAGTTATTTCCGCCGCCGTGGTCTGCATGAAGAATTAACGCAACATCGAGAACCTTTGCCTCCAGAGCAGTGTAATCTCCATCCGGGTGAAGCATCTGCAGAATGTTTTCAGCCATCGACAGCTCCGGTTTCGGATTTCGGATGATCAGGTTCTGGTTTTCGTGGTAGTGGCGGTATGCATGGTACCGTAAACGGCGATCAGCGGCATTTTGGCGATCAGACTCAAAGCCTGGCGGAGGACGTTCGGAATGGAAATGTCATCCGGCTTTTCGTCGTAGGAATACAGGGTCAGCACACAGCGCTGCAGAGTATTCATCATGTTTTTGCTGGTTGCCTTCATGACAACGTCGCGGACAAAAGTGTCCGGCAGCTCGCGGTAGATACTTAAAATTTCGTTGAAATCATTTAACTGCGGTTCTGTCGGAAGAGAACCGAACAGAAGAAGATAGGTAATCTCTTCAAAACCGAAGCGTCGTCCTTCCATACCTTTGATCAGATCTGCGACGTTATAGCCCTGAAAATAGAGACGGCCATCGGTCGGAACTTTTTCGCCGGTGCGCTCATCAATATCGAAGCCGATAACATCGGAAATTTCGGTCAGGCCGGTGAGAACACCTTTACCAGTGGAATCACGCAGTCCCCGTTTTACATCGTACTCAGTGTATAAAGATAAATCAATCTTTCCGGAATCTTTCGTATACTCTACAAGCTGACTGAGCTTGTCTTCCAGATTATCGTATTGCATGGTCATGACAACAGCCCCTTTCTTCCTTTAGTTAAAAACTATACTTACTTTTTTGGCGGTTGTCAATGCTTTTCTTTCAAAATACATTAATTTTTATAAGGAAAAGGGATGGTTTTCCTTAATTTTTGAAAGTAAGGACAAAGTTTATGCATAAAATTTGCGACAGGGAGGTGAAAACAACAGGGATGGAAACGGCGGGAAATCAGTGGGGCGGAACAAATTTTAGAAAAAGATTCATAAATTTCAAAAAAATGCTTGCAATTTCAAAAAAATACGGTATAATAATGATTGTGTCATTCAGGAAATGAATTTCACAGGCCGAAATAGCTCAGCCGGTAGAGCACTTCACTCGTAATGAAGGGGTCGTCAGTTCGAATCTGATTTTCGGCTTATTCTTTAGAAACCCGCAGGACGTAAGGTTCTGCGGGTTTTCTGGTATCATGAGAAATATGACATAAATACGAACGCCTTTGCAGGAAAAAGATCTGCTGCAAAGGGCGTTTGCTGTTACAAGTTTCAGGAAAATCAGTTCGTACAGCATATCCTGACGGAGCTTTTGGCCGGACACTTCAAAGAGCACATCAGCTGTTGCCATTTTCCTGTGCTGCCACCCGTGCGTCGCGTTCCCGGCGGGAAAAGACGCAGCCGCAGTAGTCCTGGCGGTAGAGGCCGTATTCATGGGAAAGTTCGATGGAACGCTGGTAGCCGCCCCGTTTCTTGAAATCTGAATTGAGATATGGGATCCCGTATTCGGCGGCAAGCCGTTCTCCGATTTCATTCAGCTTTTCCGCGTTTTTCAGCGGGCTGATGGAGAGGGTTGTTGTAAAATAGTCGAGTTTGAGCTGCTTTGCCATTTCGGCCGCTTCGCGGAGCCGCATTTCATAGCAGACAAAACAGCGCTCGCCGCCCTCTGGCACATTTCCATCCCGCGTGTCAGTTTATAGAACCGGTCAGAATCGTACGGGCCGGGGCAGAAGGAAATCGGATGCACGGCGGGAAGAGAATGGATCAGACGCTGCTGTTCCTCCACGCGGTGCTCGTACTCCGTCGGCGGATAGATGTTGGGATTATAGTAAAAGAGCGTAATGGAAAAATACTGCGACAGATATTCCAGCACGTAACTGCTGCACGGCGCACAGCAGCTGTGCAGCAGCAAGGTCGGAACTTCACCGTGAAGTCCTGCAATCTTCGCATCCAGCTCCTTCTGGTAATTTCTTTTATTGGCCATAATGTATCTTCAAACCTCCTGGTATCTTTCAATCCTTTCTATTATAGCCTCAGCGCGGCTGGGATGCAAGCTGCATATGATATCTTATAGATAGAGGAGGATGCAAAAAATGGATGATCAAATCCTGTCATTAGAGCATATATCACTGTCCTATCACACCATGAAAGGAGAAACACCGGCGCTGTGCGATCTGACCTTTTCGGTAAAAACGGGGGAATTTGTTGCTCTTGTCGGACCGAGCGGCTGCGGAAAGAGCACGATCCTGAACTTGATTTCCGGTCTTTTAAAGCCGGAGGCGGGAACTCTGCTGAGCCGCGGACGGCCGATCACGGAGGCGGATCTCCATATCGGCTACATGCTGCAGAGAGACCACCTGTTTGAATGGCGGACCATCTACAGCAACGTTCTGCTGGGCCTTGAGATTTCGCGCACGCTGACACCCGAGCGGAAAGAAAAAGTCGGGGAGATGATGGAGACATACGGCCTGAAATCCTTTTCCAATGCCCGTCCGTCCGAACTTTCCGGCGGTATGCGGCAGAGGGCGGCACTGATCCGTACACTGGCGATGGAGCCGGATCTTCTGCTGCTTGACGAGCCGTTCTCCGCTCTCGACTACCAGACGAGGCTGAACGTCTGTGATGATATCGGAAAGATCATCAAAAAAGAGGGAAAGACAGCAATTCTCGTGACACACGATATTTCGGAGGCCATCAGTATGGCGGACCGTGTGATTGTTCTGGCGGCACGGCCGGCATATGTGAAAAAAAAAGATTCCGATCCGGTTTGCGATGGAGGAGCGCACGCCGATGAAAGCGCGCAGTGCGCCGGAATTTAAAACGTATTTCAATGCCATCTGGAAGGAGCTGAATGAAAATGCGTGAGCAGGCAAAAACGCGGAGAGCAGCTTTCAGAGGGCGTATCTCCGGCAGAAAAAAAGAGAACGGGAGCAGGTGCGGGTGTTTCGGGCTTTGCTTCTCGTCAGTTTTCTGGTATTATGGGAGGTGGCGGCGGATCTGAGATGGATTGATCCGTTTATCTTTTCCAGCTGTGCGGGTGGGAAAACGTTCGTGACCCTGCTGACGGAGCAGAACCTTCTGCGCCATATCGGGATCACGGTGTATGAGACGGGAATCAGCTTTCTGCTTGTCTCGGCACTTGGCATGGCGTTCGCTGTGCTTTTGTGGCTCTTTCCGCGCTTTTCTGCGTGATGGAGCCGTACCTGGTAGTCCTGAACAGCCTGCCGAAATCGGCGCTCGCCCCGCTTCTCATTGTGTGGATGGGGGCAAACGTGAAAACGATCATCACGGCCGGCATTTCCGTTGCGATATTCGGCTCGGTGATCAGCATTTACAGCAGTTTTCAGAGTGTGGAGCCGGATATGCTCCGCCTGATTGCAACACTCGGCGGAACGAAGAAGGATATGCTGTTCCGCGTCGTGCTGCCGTGGTCGTTTCCGGGGCTGCTCGCCGTGTGGAAGGTCAACATCGGCCTGTGCCTCGTCGGTGTTGTAATCGGAGAGTTTATCGGGGCAAGAGAGGGGCTTGGCTATCTGATTATCTACGGCAGTCAGGTGTTCAGATATGCACACGCAAGAGAAGGGAGGATGACAGATGATTGGAATCGTATGTCTGGAAGAACGAAGAGGAATGCAGTTTGGCGGACGACGCGTTTCGCGGGACCGCGTGGTAACGGAAAAATCTGCGAACTGTGTGAGGGGAAAACGCTCTGGATGAATCCGGCTTCGGAAAAGCTGTTCGCGGAGCAGAAGGAGAGTGGGAAGGTAACACTTCAGGCGGCGGCAGATTTTCTGGAGCAGGCAGGCGAAGGAGAATACTGCTTTGTGGAGAATACGGGACTGCAGGCTGTGGAAGCGAAGATAGAGAAAATCATCGTTTTCTGGTGGAACCGGCATTATCCGTCTGACCGGAAATTCGACCTGGATCTTTCCAAATGGAATAAAGTGTCCGAGGAGGAGTTTGCAGGCTATTCCCATGAGAAAATAACGAAAGAGGTATATGAGAAATGAAAAAACTAAGAAAACAGCTTCTGCTGCTGGCGGCGCTTCTTGCTCTGACACTGACCGGCTGTGAGGCGCAGGATCTTCTCTCGACGGAGAGAGCAGATTCCGGTTCGGAGGTTACGGCCGCTTATACGATGACGGAATCCCAGATTACCGATCAGGCACCGACGGCCGTTTCAGTTCTTGATGTTCCGGAGTTTTCCGGTGAACCGTATGTCGTTTTAAACGGAAATGAGCCGGATTTTACCGATGAGGAAAAGACGACCGAGTCGTACGAGCATTACAGCGATCTGGACAGCCTGGGACGGTGCGGCGTGGCAGAGGCGAATATTGGCCAGGATCTGATGCCGACGGAGAAGCGCGGCGCGATCGGCCAGGTAAAGCCGACGGGCTGGCATACGGTAAAATATGATCAGGTGGAAGGTAAATATCTGTACAACCGCTGCCATCTGATCGGATACCAGCTGACCGGTGAGAATGCAAACGAGAAGAATCTGATCACTGGAACACGTTATCTGAATGTCGAGGGCATGCTGCCGTTTGAAAACATGGTTGCCGACTACGTCAAAGAGACCGGAAACCATGTGCTGTACCGCGTTACACCAATTTTTACCGGGGACAACCTTGTAGCGGACGGTGTGGAGATGGAGGCACTTTCCATGGAAGATGACGGCGAGGGCATTTCCTTCCATATCTTCGCATACAACAATCAGCCGGGCATCTCAATTAATTATGCAACGGGAGACAGCACGTTAAGCGAAAGCAGCGGAACGATGACGGATCAGCAGGAATATGTCATGAACACATCCAGCATGAAATTCCACCTGCCGTCATGCTCCAGCGTCAGCTCGATTAAGGATGAAAACAAGGCGACATATCAGGGACCGCGCGAGGACCTGATCGCCGAAGGCTATGAGCCGTGCGGACGGTGCAATCCGTAAAAGAAATTACAAAAAGAGGGTCGGAACTTTCCGGTCCTTTTTTCTATATAGTAAAGAGAAGCATCTGGAAAGTGAGACAGGAGATGGAAGAGGAGAAGCTGCGTGCGGTTTATTATGCAAGGTGCAGCACCGAGGAGGAAAATCAGAAGGATGCGCTGGTAAGACAGGCGGCGGAGGCGGAAGAGGCAATCCGGGCAAGAGGATGGAGCTTGTGGATGCCTACGTGGAGAGCCGCTCCGGTACGAGCCGGAAGGGCAGATGGGAATATAACCGCCTGTACGAGGATCTCGAGCAGAACCGGTTTGATGTCGTCGTAATCAAGTCGCAGGACCGCCTGATGCGGAACACGCGGGACTGGTATCTGTTCGCAGACCGCTTAAACTGCGCCGGAAAGCGGCTGTATTTTTATCTGGAGAACACATTCTATTCGCCGGAAGACGCGCTTCTGACCGGCATTAAGGCGATTCTGGCGGAGGAGTACAGCCGGGAGCTGAGCAAGAAGATGAATCTGGCGCACCAGAAACGGCAGCAGAATAATGGAAAGCCGGTGCTGACCTCAAAAAGTTATGGTTACCGGCGGACGGCAGACGGAGCGATTGAGATCATCCCGGAGGAGGCCGCAGTGAAGCGCCGTATGTACGAACTCTGTGCAGACGGTCTCGGCGGACGGAAAATTGCGGCGGTTCTGGCAGCGGAGGGCGTCCGCAGCCGCGCCGGAAAACCATTCTCTGGAACAGACATTATCCGCATGGTGCGGAATCCTATGAATAAAGGCACCGTAGTCATGAACAGGAAGCATTACGATTTTAATACCGGAAAAACGCTCCCTACACCGCCGGGCGGGCAGTACGTCTATGCGGGGAAAATTCCTGCTATCGTCTCTGAAGAGCTCTGGATAGCGGCAAATCGGGCGGCTGACGAGCGTCTCTGCCGCAAAAGGTGGGCAAATCTGTTCAGACTTGACTGGGTAATCCTGTCCATCCTGATCCTCTGCCTCGTTGCGGCAGGATTGTACGGCATCTTGGGCCGGCTGGAAAAAAACTACACAAAACGCCGAAATTCGGGAAAGTAGGTGATTTGACTTGCAAAGGAAGGTTGGATGCTTGTATAATAATGCATGATAATTTAAAAAACTTACAGGAAAAGAGGAATGAAAATGGCACAGTTATGGGGCGGACGGTTCACAAAAGAGACCGACAAGTTAGTGTATAATTTTAATGCATCCATCAGCTTTGATCAGAAATTCTATAAACAGGACATCAAAGGCAGCATGCACATGTAAAGATGCTGGCAAAACAGGCATTCTGACAGAAGACGAGAGAGACCAGATTCTTGCAGGACTGGAGGGGATTCTTGCCGACGTAGAGAGCGGAAAACTGGAAATCACCAGCGAATATGAGGATATCCACAGCTTCGTGGAGGCAAACCTGATCGACCGCATCGGAGACGCCGGAAAGAAGCTGCACACCGGAAGAAGCCGCAATGACCAGGTAGCCCTCGATATGAAACTTTATGTCCGCGATGAGATCACCGAGATTGATGCACTCGTCAAAGAGGTGCTGGTAACACTCGAAAAAATCATGGAAGAGAACATTCACACCTATATGCCGGGATTCACCCATCTGCAGAAAGCACAGCCGATCACACTGGCACATCACATGGCGCATATTTTGAAATGTTCCGCCGCGACAGAGGCCGCCTTGCAGACATCTACAAGAGAATGAATTACTGTCCGCTCGGTTCCGGTGCGCTGGCTGGAACGACGTATCCGTTGGACCGCGCTTACACAGCAGAGCTGCTCGGCTTTGACGGCCCGACCTTAAACAGCATGGATTCCGTATCCGACCGTGACTATGTCATTGAGCTCCTCAGTGCTCTTTCTACGATTATGATGCATCTTTCCCGCTTCTCCGAGGAGATCATCATCTGGAATACCAATGAGTATCAGTTTGTGGACATCGACGACGCATACAGCACCGGAAGCAGTATCATGCCGCAGAAAAAGAATCCGGATATCGCAGAGCTTGTTCGAGGAAAAACAGGCCGCGTTTACGCAGCTCTGATGTCAATGCTCACCACTATGAAGGGAATCCCGCTGGCGTACAACAAAGATATGCAGGAGGATAAAGAGCTGACCTTCGATGCCATCGACACCGTAAAAGGATGCCTGGCTCTGTTCAATGGCATGCTTTCTACCATGCGCTTCAAAAAAGACCGCATGGAGAACAGTGCAAAGAACGGTTTCACGAATGCAACGGACGCAGCTGATTACCTTGTTGGAAAAGGCGTTCCGTTCCGCGATGCACATGGCATTGTCGGCCGTCTCGTTCTGTACTGCATTGACAAAGGAATCTCCCTTGATGATATGAAACTCGAAGAGTACAAAGCGATCAGCCCGGTATTCGAAGATGACATTTACGATGCGATCAGCATGAAAAACTGCGTGGAGCGACGCAATACGATCGGCGCGCGGGAGCAGATGCGATGCAGGCTGTCATCGAGCAGAATAAAAAATATTTACAGGAAAATTGAAAAAACAGTTGCAATTTTGAAAAAATTGGTATAGTATGACATGAGACGCACAAATGTACGCCACAGAAGAACAAGGAGATGAAACCAATGGAGCAGAAATTGAGAGTAGGAATTTTAGGAGCAACCGGTATGGTAGGACAGAGATTTATTTCTCTGCTGGAGAACCATCCGTGGTTTGAAGTTGTGACCCTGGCAGCAAGTCCGAGAAGTGCCGGAAAAACATATGAGGAAGCAGTCGGCGGACGCTGGAAAATGGATACTCCAATGCCGGAAGCAGTGAAAAAGCTCGTTGTGATGAATGTAAATGATGTAGAGCATGTGGCATCTACCGTAGATTTTGTATTTTCCGCTGTTGATATGTCGAAAGATGAGATCAAAGCGATTGAAGAAGCATATGCAAAGACCGAGACACCGGTTGTTTCCAACAACAGCGCACACCGCTGGACACCGGATGTTCCGATGGTAGTTCCGGAAATCAACCCGGAGCACTTCGATGTTATCGAGTTTCAGAAAAAACGTCTGGGAACCAAGAGAGGCTTTATCGCTGTAAAACCGAACTGTTCAATCCAGAGCTATGCACCGGTATTAACGGCATGGAAAGAGTTCGAGCCATATGAAGTGGTTGCAACCACATACCAGGCAATTTCCGGAGCAGGAAAAACCTTCAAAGACTGGCCGGAGATGGAAGGCAACATCATCCCGTTCATCGGCGGAGAAGAAGAGAAGAGCGAGCAGGAGCCGCTTCGTATCTGGGGTAAAATTGAAAACGGCGTGATCGTAAAAGCAACTGAGCCGAAGATCACCTGTCAGTGTATCCGTGTTCCGGTATTAAACGGACACACCGCAGCTGTTTTCGTAAAATTCCGCAAGAAACCGACGAAAGAGCAGCTGATCGAAAAACTGGAGAACTTCAAAGGCCTTCCGCAGGAGCTGAATCTGCCAAGCGCACCGAAACAGTTCATCCGTTACATGACAGAAGATAACCGTCCGCAGGTAACACTGGATGTCAACTACGAGAACGGTATGGGAATCAACGTAGGCCGTTTAAGAGAGGATTCCATCTACGACTGGAAATTCGTAGGTCTGTCCCACAACACGGTCCGCGGCGCAGCAGGCGGAGCAGTACTTTGTGCAGAGACACTGGTTGCAAAGAAGTTTATCGCTGCAAAATAATGCTTAGAATGATATAAAAAAACGCCTCTGAAACGTTTTGGGTTCAGAGCGTTTTTGTGCATGGATCAAAAGAATATAGCATGTGTTTGAAACATCGTTCCTGCAATCTGCACGCCCAACTTTGCAGGATATCGAAAGCAGCAAAAAAGAAGCGCCATACGGGAAAATTCCCGCGGCGCTTCTTTTTGCTCAAATAATTTTATTTACGCAAAGTTTGGCTAATCTTAGAATTTGCCAGCTTTTGCTGCCTCTTCAACAGCAACAGCTACAGCAACAGTCATACCAACCATTGGGTTGTTTCCTGCGCCGATCAGACCCATCATTTCTACGTGAGCCGGTACAGAAGAAGAACCTGCAAACTGAGCGTCAGAATGCATACGTCCCATAGTATCGGTCATACCGTAGGAAGCAGGACCTGCTGCCATGTTGTCCGGGTGAAGAGTACGTCCTGTACCACCGCCGGAAGCAACGGAGAAGTATTTTTTACCAGCTTCGATACGCTCTTTTTTGTAGGTACCTGCAACTGGATGCTGGAAACGAGTCGGGTTGGTGGAGTTTCCGGTGATGGAAACGTCAACGTTCTCTTTCCACATGATAGCAACGCCTTCGCGAACGTCGTTAGCGCCGTAGCAGTTAACTTTCGCACGCGGTCCATCGGAGTATGCTTTTCTGAATACTTCTTTCAGTTCTCCGGTGTAGTAGTCATACTCAGTCTCTACATAAGTAAAGCCGTTGATACGAGCGATGATCTGAGCAGCGTCTTTTCCAAGACCGTTCAGGATAACACGCAGAGGTTTCTGACGTACTTTGTTTGCTTTTTCAGCGATACCGATAGCACCCTCAGCAGCTGCGAAGGACTCATGTCCAGCCAGGAATGCGAAGCACTCGGTGTCCTCTTCCAGAAGCATTTTACCAAGGTTACCATGGCCAAGACCAACTTTACGCTGATCTGCTACAGAACCCGGGATACAGAAGGACTGAAGTCCCTCACCGATTGCTGCAGCAGCTTCAGAAGCTTTGCGGCATCCTTTTTTGATTGCGATTGCTGCGCCTACAGTGTAAGCCCATTTTGCATTCTCGAAGCAGATTGGCTGAATGCCTTCGATCATTTTGTATACATCAAGGCCAGCAGCTTTTGTAACTTCTGCAGCTTCTTCGATGGAGTTGATTCCGTACTCAGCAAGCTTAGCCAGAATCTGTTTCTCTCTTCTTTCATATGATTCAAATAAAGCCATTTTCCTATCCTCCTAAATTATCTGATTACTCTTTTCTCGGGTCAACGATCTTAACAGCATCAGCAACACGTCCGTACTGTCCGCTTGCTTTTTCGAAAGCTGTGTTTGCATCATCGCCGGCTTTGATGAAGTCCATCATCTTTCCGAAGTTGATGAATTTGTAACCGATAATCTCATCATCTGCATCCAGAGCGATACCTGTTACATAACCGTCGGTCATCTCCAGGTAACGAGGTCCTTTTGCAAGAGTTCCGTACATGGTACCAACCTGGGAACGAAGTCCTTTACCAAGGTCTTCCAGGCCTGCGCCTACAACCAGTCCGTCCTCGGAGAATGCACTCTGGCTTCTTCCGTAAACGATCTGCAGGAAGAGCTCTCTCATAGCAGTATTGATAGCATCACACACAAGGTCAGTATTCAGTGCCTCAAGGATGGTAAGTCCTGGCAGAATCTCAGATGCCATAGCTGCAGAATGAGTCATTCCTGAACATCCGATGGTCTCAACGAGAGCTTCCTGGATAACGCCCTCTTTTACGTTCAGAGTCAGTTTGCAGGTACCCTGCTGCGGTGCGCACCAGCCAATACCGTGAGTGAATCCGGAAATGTCTTTGATTTCTTTTGCTTTTACCCATTTTGCTTCCTCCGGAATCGGAGCTGCACCGTGATGCACGCCCTGGGCAACCGGACACATCATTTCTACTTCGTGTGAATAAGTCATTGTTAAACTCCTTTCAAATATGTACTTATTTGAGCTTTTGTCTTTCGAACGGACTGTTTCCAGCCTGTTCACAGACCTATGGTTATTGTCTCACAAAATTGGTCATTCGTCCAGCATATTTTGATAAAAAATTGCAAAGACCACCGGAAAACGATAAAATTTCCGGCGGTCTTTTAAATCAATCGGTTTGGTTTTCTCTCGATAAAAGAGAATTTTTTTAATTATCAGATTTTTTTGACAATTTCTTTCGCATTCTTAAAAATATGACCTGACGGGATCACACCGCGAACACAGGAGAGTGGATAAATGTTGGAATTTCTTCCGACAACCGTTCCCGGGTTCAATACGCTGTTACAGCCGACCTCAACTTCATCGCCGAGCATCGCACCGAATTTTTTCAGTCCGGTTTCGATCTGTTCATCTGCGCCTTTGACAACAACGAGCTTCTTATCGGATTTTACATTGGAAGTAATGGAACCGGCACCCATATGGGCTTTGTATCCAAGAACAGAGTCGCCGACATAGTTGTAATGCGGAACCTGTACTTTATTAAAGAGAATGACATTTTTCAGTTCGGTGGAGTTTCCAACGACAGCGCCTTCGCCGACGATGGCGTTTCCGCGGATAAAGGCACACTGACGGATCTCAGCGCCTTTTCCAATGATGCATGGGCCGTTAATGGAAGCGGTCGGTGCGATCACGGCATCTTTTGCGATCCAGACATTTTCGCCGCGTTTTTCGTATTCTGCCGGATCGAGTGTTTCGCCGAGTTCAAGAATAAAATCTTTAATGAGCGGAAGCACTTCCCATGGATACGTTTTGCCTTCAAAGATTTTTGCGGCAATGGTCTGGGTTAAATCATAAAGTTCAGAAATGGTTGCATCTTTCATGCGTGATTCATCCTTTCTTGTTTTAGTTCCTGTTTATCTTACCACATTTCAGGAGTTCTGTGCGCCTTTTTTTCCGGCGGTGGAATAGGACTTTGCTGAGGAGTCTTCTGCAGCGGTACGTTTCCCGGTACGGGAGCGCGTGGAAGAGGCTTTTTTGTAATACGGCGCGGACGCATCAAAGCTGCTCTTTAGCTGGAACTGATTCCGCAGCTGCTTCACATTTACCGTGTGGCGTGTCACAAAGTTTTCCAGTTTTCCCATATATTCCTCGGAGGTAATGGAGCCTTCCGCTACATAGGTAAGTCCCTTTTCCCAGCTTGCCGTCAGCTCCGGATTCAGAAGCGGGCGGATCGACTGGTGTACGACGTCGTAGATCATTTCGCCAAGCTGTGTCGGGTGATAACCTGCGTCTTTTTGTTCAGAGCAAGATATTTGATAAAGACAAGCTTTTTCAGAATCTCAGCACGCGTCGCACTCGTTCCGATGCCGCTTCCCTTAATCTGTTCGCGCAGCTCCTCGTCTTCAATGAGCTGTCCGGCATTTTCCATTGCAAGGATCATCGAACCGGAGGTGTAGCGTTTTGGCGGAGAGGTTTCTCCTTCCTTGATAGAAAGGCCGAGAAGATTCAGCTCGCTGCCTTTCTGCAGCTGGGACAGCGCTGCAAGAAAAGAGGGATCGCAAGTCGTCTCGTCCTCCTTTCTGCCCTCGTCGTCCTCCTCTTTCTTACGGAAGAAAGAATACTGCATGGCTTTTAAATAGCCCTCCTGCACGAGAACGCGGAAGTTGGAGAAAAACTGCTCGCCGCCGATTTCGGTGACAAGAGCAACTTCTGATAGACGCCGGCGGATAGAAGATACCGAGAAAACGGCGGACAATTGTCTCATAAACTTTTGCGGAGAGTTCCGAGAGGTTCCGCAGATTGTTAAGGCCCTGTCCGGTCGGAATGATCGCATAGTGATCGGTAATCTGTTTATCGTTTGTATAGCGGGTGGAACCAATCTTTTTCCAGCTTTCACCCTGCGAAATTTCATTTGCAAGGCCGCTGCAGATACCGTACTGCTGCAGGCCGCGCAGGTTTTTGCTGATTTCCCTGGCAACGGCAGAAGAAAGCACACGGGCATCGGTTCGCGGATAGGTAACCAGCTTTTTCTCGTAAAGCTCCTGAACAACTTTCAGCGTTTCATCCGGACTGATTTTGAAAAAGCGGGCACAGTCGTTTTGCAGCTCCGCAAGGTTGTAAAGCAGTGGCGCATTTTTATTTTCCTTTTTTCGCTCCATTTTCAGGACATGCGGGATCAGAGGATTCTGCATGCTTAATTCCTCAATCAGTTTCTGTGCGTCCTCTTTTTTCTGGAAGCCGTTCTCCTTATAGAGAAGCGGAGAGTTGAAGTAGCGGCTGCCTTTTACGGCGCGCCATTCCCCCTCAAAATTGCGTCCATTTAAGGAAAGACCGGCGATGACACGGTAGAATGGTGTTTTCACAAAGCTACGGATTTCGCGCTCCCGGCGTACGACCATGCCGAGCACACATGTCATAACACGGCCGACGGAAATAGACTGATATTTAGTGCGAGATACGATGCGACAGCGCTTCCGTATTTGAGCGAGAGAAGACGGGAAAAGTTAATGCCCATCAGGTAATCTTCTTTGGCGCGGAGATAAGCGGATGCCGAAAGATTGTCGTATTCACTTTCGTCCTTCGCTTCGCGGATACCGCGCAGGATTTCTTCTTCTGTCTGCGAGTCGATCCAGACACGCTTCTGTTTCTTGTCTTTGATACCGGCCATCTGCGCGACGAGACGATAGATGTATTCTCCCTCACGCCCGGAGTCGGTACAGACATAAATGGTTTCAATATCCTCCCGGTGGAGCAGGTTACTCACAATGGTGAACTGCTTTTTTACTTCCGGGATAATTTCATATTTGAAGTTTTCAGGCAAAAAAGGCAGGGTCTCGAGACTCCACCTTTTTAACGCAGGATCATATTTTTCCGGATAGCTCATCGTAACCAGGTGACCGACGCACCAGGTTACGACGGACTGATCCGACTCTAAGTATCCATCCCTGCGCTGCATATTCTGTTTTAACGCTTTTGCGAACTCCTGAGCAACGCTCGGTTTTTCCGCAATGTATAAAGATTTTGTCATTTATCTGCACTCATCATTCGAAGCGGCCAGGCAAGGAGCACACCGCCTCCTATTGCGTTTCCTATAGTTACAATGACCATACTTTTCAATGCGGCAGTCAGAGAAATGCCGCCTGGGACCAGAAGTGCAGCGGTAACAAAGGTGGCCATATTGGCAACGCAGTGTTCAAAACCGGCAACAACGAATCCGGTGATGCAAAGTATAATCATGAAAAATTTGGCAACTTCATTTTTGCATTTCATGCCGCAGGCAACGGCAAGGCAGACGAAGAAGTTGCAGAGAATGGCACGGAAAAACATTTCTCCGGCAGGAATGGAAAGTTTATTTCCAATAAATCCTGCGTAATAATCGGCGGTACCGGAAGCACCTGCCAGTACGAAAATTACGGAGAGAATCAGGCATCCGACAAAGTTTCCGATGTAGCTTACCAGCCATACTTTTCCAACCTGTGCCCAGGAGACTTTTTTGTCATAGGCCCCAAAAGCCATAACAAGATTGTTTCCGGTGAAAAGCTCTGCACCGATAAAAACGATCAGCAGAACCGCAATGGCAAACACAATACCGCCAAGCAGTTTTCCCCAGGCAGGATCTGTACTCTGGAACGTATTGCCTACCACGTTGGAGAAAATCATGGCAACCACGATAAAGAAACCGGCCATGACTGCACGGAGAAAGTATTTCCCCGGGTGTTCTTTCAGCAGCCTTGCTTTGTTTACGGCTGCCTCTGAAAATTTTTGTACGTCATCATAAGGCATAGAATAACTCCTTTCTTATGTCCCGTAGGATGGACATATCCCCTCTCTTTTTGTCCGGGGGATGGTCTTTTTTTCCGAAGCAGCTTGCAAATGCTTCGGATTTCGCGCTTTCAACTTTGGCTATTATAGCATTTCCCGGAAAGATTCGCAATGAAGGAGGAAGAAAAAAGTATATTTCCACAGAAATGTCAGAAAATAAGGGGTAAAACGACAGATTGTATGATGAACTCAGAGGGATTGAAACAAGGATTGAAAGCTTTTTTTATGTTCTGTTTTACAAACATCTCGGACACAGTGAAATTGTAAACCATGATGATCCGGCGTTTGTGAAACTGGTTTATCATCTGCACTGATGTTCATTCTTAGCAAAAACCTCATCGGCTGTTTTCATACAAAAGATAAAACGGCAGGTGAGGTTTTTGTAATGGGCCTCTGGAAAGGATAAACTAAAGCCGTATAGTATCCATTACACCGGATTTTTTCCGGTATTCTAAAGGAGTCATATGATACTGTTTTTTGAATAAACTCTGAAAATGAGGCTGGCTGGAAAAGCAGAGATAACTGCTGATTTCAGCCAGACTTTTTGTACTGTAGGTTAAAAGCATTTTAGCTTCTTCTAATTTACATCTTGTAATGAAAGTACCTATGGTAAAGCCGAGCTCAGTTTTGAATTTTTTCATCGTGTAGGAAGTACTTTTCTGAATGGAATCCGCGACATCATTCACGGAGATGGATTCGTTTGTATGTGTACGGATAAAATTCATACAGGTATAAACTTCTCTTGAGATTCCAGCAGGGATTTTGGTTTCACCTGCCTGCTGACAAAAATCCAGAATCATGGAGTATTGCAGTGCCTGGATTTTTCCAGTGACTGCAGTGCCTCGCATTCCTGAATATAAAGATCCAGAAGCTGATATGTTTTTTCAATATCTACTCCTCCCGGAATGGCGCCAAGAACAGCGGTTTTGATTGCTGTCACGATAAAAAGATTTTTGGCATGGCGAATCGGGGTTTTTGCAAGTCTGCCTTCTTCTAATTGTAATGTATTATTCTTCAAAAAATTCTGCAAAGCATTTACATTTCCGTTTTGAACAAACTGAAAAAGTTCGCATTCAAACTGGTAAGTGTTATGCATCTTTTTATTTTCCATATTTTCTGTAATGGATTTCAAATGCTGCTGGCTCTGCCGCAATTGCTGGGGTGCACGCTGTCCCAATAATTTCAACACACTGATTTCCTTGTGGTTCACACATTGATGCAGGAAAACAAGATGCTGACAAAATTGGATATGTGATAACCGGGGAATGGAGCGAGAGCCTCAGCGATTACTTCCTTGTACTTCAGAGGCGTGGCAGAGTCATGCATATAACTGCGGACGAGCTCATCTGTCACAGGAACGGAAAAAACCGGGCCTAAGATGATATATTCACCAGTAGCTTCAATTTGGACAGAGCCATATACAATGTCGGGAGATGCAAAACGAAATTCGGGATTATAATCGGATGGATAAAGCGGATAAGGACTCTCTGTTGAGATGTGGAGCTGTTCTGATAAAGCAGAGTAAATAGCTCCTGCTTCAGTAATTAGATTCGTAGGAATTCCTGTAACGGCATAGTAATTTTTACAAAAAGTAACATAATTCATATGATATTCTCCTGGTATCTGTGGGATGCAGTGGATCAAATTTTCGTTTGAAAGTTTCTGCAAAGCAATTCACGATTCCTTCACTTCCAAATTTAAAGTATAAAATGGAAAAAGAAAAATAACAATACGAAAACATATAATTTTGTATGTTTTTATGTAATATCTTTCCTTTCATTTTTGATAAAGTGCGATTAGAAAAAAGGAAAGGCGGATCATACGCATGAGACAACCGATTAAAATTAATAAAACGAATCCAAATAAAGGTGTTCTCGATTATTCTTATCTTTTGGATGCACCAGCTGGAAAACATGGATTTGTAACGACAAGGAATGGCCATTTTTATTTTGAAGATGGTGTAAGGGCAAAATTTCTTGGGTTTAATGTGGCTGCAAGATCAAATACCCCGGATCATGAAACCGCAGAGAAACTGGCGGAACGTTTTGCGAGCCTGGGCGTGAATGTGATTCGGCTCCATGCAGCAGATGCCCCAATCAGCGAAGAACCACGTAGCTGGTCCAGCTGTAAAGAAGCTCCACTTTTAGATTATGAAAAGGAAACGGGAGAGAATTTCATCCGGAAGGTCTGGATCGATTTGACTATTTTGTCGCAAAATTGAAAGAGCGGGGTATTTACCTTCACATTGATCTTATCGTTGCAAGAGATTTTGTAGAAGGAGATGGACTGGACTACCCAGGAAATGCGGGAAGCTGCATCAAACGTTTTCCCATGTACAATAAACGGATGATAGAGCTGCAAAAAGAATATGCCAGAAAGATTCTCTGTCATGTGAATCCTTATACAGGTCTTGCACTGATTGACGATCCGGCGGTGATCACGGTTCAGATCAATAATGAAGATTCTGCGATTAAAGGAACGATGGAAACGGATCAGCGGGAAGAGATGCAGCCATATCGGGATGAGGTACAAAATCGTTTTAACAGCTTCCTCTTGATGAAATATGGAACAAGAGAGCGTCTGAAAGAAGCATGGACGTTTGAAGGAAAATGTGCGCTTGGCGAGGAAGAAGATCCGGAGAAAGGAACTGTGCAGGGAGCCGCAGGTAATTTCTATCAGCCGGAATGCGACCCTTTGGGAAAATGGGAAGAAAATGAAAGTCCGGCCCGCTATGCTGATTTTATGGAATTTGGCATTACGATGAATCGTAATTTTTATCAGGATATGAAAGATTATCTTCATTCCCTTGGAGTAAAAGTTCCGATCGTGACAAGCAATCTGGTTGCCGGTGCAGCGGATGTATATGGCCATACCGACGGGGATTTTATGGAAAATAACAGCTATTTTAATCACCCGCTGCTTCCGATCCAGGAGGCAAATACCTATCTGGTTGCAGGGCCGGCCGAATATGTGTCAACGAACCCGCTGACCATGCAGACAGGAGTTGGTTCTATGGCAACAACACTTTTAAATCTTGCTTCCGTTGCCATTGTAAAAGGAAAGCCTTTCATGCTCAGTGAGTGGAACGAATATGGGGAACATCCTTTCCATTCGACAGCATATGTGCACACGGTTGCCTATGCATGCTTGAACGACTGGGACGGACTGATTTTATACAATTATCATACGTCAGAAAAGGCGGACGATCAGCCGGACGATGAAATCTGGAGTGTTTTTGATGTATATAATGATCCGGCGGTTATCTGTCAGTGGGGATTTATGGCATCTGTATTTCTCAAAGGGCTGGTATCGGCGGCTAAAAACCGTGTAGATGTCGTATATACACAGAACGATTTGAAAACACTGCCGAAAATGCACGCAATGCCAACTACTTTTTTACCTTACATCACATGTATGCGAAATGTATTCCTGGACGGAGGGGATACCTATCAGGGAGACGCGGCTGTTGCAGTGAACGCAGGATTTTTGAATGGGGCAGATCTCTCGGAGGCAGAACACGGTGTGTATTATGCATGGTCACCGTATCGTGACGCATGGCGGAAATATAAAGACCACAACAGGCTGAAACAGGCAGCGAAGAATGCAGAAGAGATACGAGAAGGCGTGTATCTGGGAGCACAGGCACTTGTCTTTGATGAAATTCAGAAAATCGCAGGCACAGGAGATTATCGTGAATTTGCTGCAATTCTTGACCGGGCAATGAAAGAATGGAAGATACTTTCGGAGGAATGTGGTCTGGTAGATGGAAAACTGATTTCTGATACAAAAGAGCTGGTGTTTGATCCGGCACATGCCCGGTTCGTAATTCATACACCGTATTGCGGATATTTCAGTGGAAGCCCAGCAGAAAGTCTGCGGCTGTCTGAAAAAATTGAGATCCAGTCAGAAAATGAGCGGATTACGCTGGCACTTCTTCCAGTGGGAAAGGAAAAACTGGAGCAGGCAGAGGAATTTGTGATCACTGCGATGGGAACAACGGGAATGGACAAGACAACGTATCAGGAAGGTGCACAGATGATGGGCTTTCCGTTTACTGCAGTACACTTTCAGGGAAAATTATATGCCGAAACGCTGGAAGGAAGAATCTACGTAAAAGCTAAGGAGGCCGTTCTTACAGCATTAGATCCAATGGGAAATGAAATTGGAAGAATAGAAGGAAAAGAGACAGAAAAAGGAGTATGTTTTCTTCTGTCAGGCAATCTTCCAAGTGTTCAATATAATTTAAAAATAAAAAAGAATGCCCAAATATATAATATTAAATTGCTATATGTAATAAAAGAAACAAAATACTTGATAGAATACAAGTATAAAACAGCGGCTGTAAAAAACGATGGGAGAAAAAGATATGGGAAAAAAGAAACAAAAAGTCCTCTATGATGCAGACGGGGCAAGAAGAGTTATGAGAAAAAGAGATTATATGGCTGATATGGGAGGTCAGTTAGCGTTAGGCGTGATGGCCAATCTGGTTGGCCAGCTTACTTACTTTTATACAGATAAAGTCGGCATGGCGGTAGGCGGAGTCGGAATTGCGATGATGATCGCTAAGATTATAGATGCACTGACGGATGTTCTGGTGGGAAATATGATTGACCACTCCAAAGGTGGGAATAAGAAATATTACTCCTGGATGCTGAAAATGGCGATTCCTGCAGCAGTCATCATCATTATGATGTTTACGGTCCCGATTCAGGCAGGACAGACAGCGGCATTGATTTATGTACTGGTTACCAATCTTCTTTTAACAGCAGTTATTTATACTATGATTGCCACACCGTTTTCAGCGGTTATGATTGTGCGTACTCACAGCCAGAGTGAGCGAAGCAATATGGGGCTGTTCCGTGCAGTCGGAAACTACGGTGCCGGAACAATCATTGCTATTATCACAATTCCGGTAACCAATATGCTGGGTGGTACACAGAGTGCATGGATCAAATATGGTGTTGCGCTTGCACTTGGCGTTTTATTACTTTTCCTGATCTGCTACAACAATGGAAGAAAAGCAAAATTTGCTTCGGATTTTGAAAGCGAATCGGAAAACGCATCAGAAACAGCACCGACAGAAACAGAAGAAGAGGAAGCAGTTCCATTTAAAGATGCTATAAAAATGTTATTGCAGAATAAATACTGGGTGATCGTTCTTCTGTTCAATTTGATTACCAATATTACCGCTGCAGTGGCAGCAGCCTCGGGTACATACTATGCAAAATGGATTTTTGGCAACGATAATCTTGTTGCAGTCATAGGAGCGGCAGGTATGCTGGCAACGGTAATCGGATTTGTGGTTTCCAAGCCGATCATTTCGAAGCTGGGTGTTACAAAAACAATTCAGCTTGGGTTAATGGGAGCTGCCATTCCATCCCTGATCCGCTGCTTTATTCCGGAAAACTTTATGGTTTATGCAGCAACCAGCCTTGTGGCGAGCTTTATCCAGATTCCACTGATGTGTCTGTACGGCGTATTAACAGCAATGACGGTAGATTATAACGAATGGAAATATGGAAAGAAATTAGTTGCAATGTCGGGCGGAGCTATAGGATTTGGAAGTAAAGTGGGAAGCGGCCTTGGATCTGTTATCTTATCCGCATTTCTTGCCATTGGCGGATATCAGGCATCGCTGGAAAGTGCAACTGCTTCCATGCGATATTCGATTTATGGATTTTCCAACTATCTTCCGCTGGTTGTAAACCTGGCTATGTTCCTGATTTTTACCAGATTTGATCTGGAAGAAAAATTACCAAAGATGCGGGAAGAAGTACTTGCGAGAAAAGAGAAAAAATAAACGGAGAAACTACAAGGTCGTACAGGAAAGACTGTACCGACTTTGCAGTTGTCATTCAATTTACAGAAACTGCCAGTGGCAGGCTCTGTAGGTTAAAAATAAGGAGAATTGAAAATGAGCGATACATTATGCAATGAAAAAAGAAACCTTATACATTTTCAGAAGATGGAAATTCCTGCATTATAACAGAAACCAGAACACCAAGATACTGGTATAATTATCTGTGGAATGAAAATCATTACTGTGCGCAGATTTCCCAGACAGGACATGGGCGCAGCTATTACCTCAGTGAAAAAGCAGATATGTGTATGATGAATCAGGACGATGCAAGATATATCTATCTAAGAGACGAGAAAAGCAAAGAATGCTGGAATATCGGCGAAGGTCCATTAAATACGGAAGTAGAAAATTATCAGTGCGTACACAGCATTGGATCTTCCAGAATCCAGTCTTCTTATCAGAATATTGCAAGTTCCTGGCGGCTGTTTGTACCGGAAGAAGGATACCAGGAAGTGTGGACTTTGAAAATAAAAAATACAGGGGAAAGACAGCGCCATCTCAGCATATTTTCAGCAGTCAGCTTTTATCTGGAGGGCTTTTCTTATCCGCGATATTATGAAATGTATCGTTGTATGGAAACAGATTATGATGAAAAGTTAAAGGGTGTATATTGCAGATCCGCACATCCTTTCGCACCGCACAAAAGATACAACGCATTTCTGGCAGCATCAGAGCCGGCATACGCATATGATGGAAATCTGGAAGCATTTTGCGGGACAACCAGTACCATAACAAGGCTGGATGCATCAGCAAGCGCGCTTTTCCAGAGACCGGACATTGTCGTAAAGGGAAAAGACTGTACAAATTCCAAAGCGGCCCTTTTTATTCTTGGCGGTGTGCTGCAGCATAAAATTGTGCTACAGCCAGGAGAAGAAAAAGAATTACAGTTTGTATTTGGAATCAGTGAATCACTTGAAGAGGCAAGGGCGGTATCGGAAGTTTTCCAATTCTGCAGCTGTGGAAAAGGAACTTGAAAAAGCAGAAACGCATTATCTGGAAAAATATCGTTCGCTGACCGTGGAAACGCCGGATGAAAAAATCAATCACATGATGAATAACTGGGTGAAAAAACAGGTAGATTTTTGCATTGTCGGGAAAAAAAGGAGTCCGCGATAATCTTCAGATTGCAGTTGG
>ENA-OQJH01000329-OQJH01000329.1-human-gut-metagenome-genome-assembly--contig:-NODE-329-length-27201-cov-3.069883_pt1 | contig 27201 bp, 30 predicted proteins | sample MGYA00242597_ERZ504763 | MGnify/ENA primary metagenome ERZ504763 (study PRJEB26092, sample SAMD00036359) | human gut metagenome | host: Homo sapiens | study: EMG produced TPA metagenomics assembly of...
AATTTATTTTCTTTGGAAGATACTTTTGTAAAGCAACTAACCCTAGTTGTACAGAATGTAAACTGTTTGATATGTGTAAGGATCCGATTAAAAATAAATACTTATAGGCGCCTGAGGATGTCTTTTTAATAAAAATATCAGCTTTATTAAAAGCTGATATTTTTATTATTATTCTCCAGGGTTTGAATTACCACCAACAGTAAAACTGATTGAAGCACTAACTGTATTAGTACCATCACTTCAGTGATTTAACGGTTATATTGAGCATCCTGGTGTTAATGCGTAAATTCTTTAGTTGCACTACCTGTAAAGGTACTAGGTGAACCAATTGTTCCTCCTGAAGAATTCATAAATTGAATCGTAATCGTATTACTACTGCTTTGAGCGTTTACTTTAATTGCAACTGAACTGGTTGCTGTGGTCGAACCATTAGTAACAGAGGAACCACCGGAAGTAATTGAATAATTTACTTTATCTAATTTAGCACTTGAACCAATTGTTTTTCGATTTTATTAGATGTTGGACTACCGCTTGAATATGCATAATATCCAACAACCTTTACTTTACCGGTTGGGGCATAATCAATCGTACCACTATTTGTAGTCAATTTAGTACTATATAAAAGATTATTTGATTCATCATAGACTTCAACAACATAGACAATGTCAGGATTTGCAGGTTCATAGGCGGTAAAGCTAACATCTATTTTACCATTACCATTAATAGAAGCCTCGAATGCTGATAAAGTATTAATTTCAGGGTCTTTAGCTGCTGTAGTTGGACCATATCCTGTTTTAGCCCATCCTGTTAAGATTTGACTAGCAGGTGTATTAGCAGTCGGACTATCATATGTTCCCGCAACAACTTGAATTTGTTCAACACCAGATGGTTGCTCAGGATATGATTTTTTGTCGGTTGTATTTTTTTGTAAGTATTTTAGTAATTCAGCGACTACTTTAGCTGGATAAGCTTTATAGTCAGAAGTATTCTTACCTTTTTTGATACCTGTTGTATCAAATCCCATCCATACTGAACATGTATAGTCAGGGGTGTAAGCAGTCATCCATAAATCTCGCTCTTGCCTGCTTTAACATATGACTAGTACTGTCCAGTTAGACGTTCCTGTCTTAGCGCCAACGTTATCAAGTCCGCTTAGTGATGAATAACTTCCTGTAGTACTGCTTGAATAGCTTAACATTGTTTCACGAATCATGAAAGATACGTCTTCACCAATGCTTTGAGTAACATTTTTTTGCAATTCTTCATCAATTTTGACAGTTTTATTTGTTTCGACAACTTCAACATAGTTGATTGTATGAGATTCGATATAATTACCATTATTTGCAATCGTTGCATATGCACCAGCTAATTCAACTGGACTTACACCGGTTTTCCAGCCACCGATTGCATAAGTATCACTTAATTCTTTATCTTGGTCAGACATATCGATACCAACAGATTCCATGTCTTTAATAATCGCATCGCTGCCAGCTGCTTTTTTTACTTCTTGGAAAGTTGTAATGGCTGGGATATTCCATGAATTAAGCAGGGCATCAGAAATACTCATTGAACCATGGTACTGACCATCCCAGTTTTTAATTGTTTTACCGCCTAGAGTCAATGGCTCGTCTTTAACAGTATTAACAGTACTCCAATTTAGATATTTGTAGGCAAGACCATAGTCTAATAGTGGTTTCATTGATGAACCAGGCTGTTGTTTTACGGTAGCTTTATTTAAATCACCGGATTTGTAGTTATGTCCACCGATAACGGCGATGATCCGACCATCTTGAGTAGATTGAACACTACCACCCATTTGCATATCTTCATCGCTATATTTATAAGTTTCACCATTAGCCATTGCTGTAGCCATTTTTTGTACTTCTTGATTGCAATATGTATAGATATTCATTTGAGTTTCTGCAGGGTCCAAGCCAGTTTTTTCTTTAACTTCTTTAGTGACGATATCTACATAAGCAGCTAAAGCATCGTCAGAAGAAGTGATACCTTGTGATAAGTATTTTCGACTTTTACTTGTTTTGCTAAATCACATTCTTCCTGAGTGATGTACCCATGATCAACCATTAAATTTAAACTGTTGCTCGACGTTGAGTCGCTTTTTCTAAATTATAATATGGATCATATGCACTTGGGGAATTCAATGTTCCTGCTAATAGAGCGGCTTCTGGAAGCGTAAGTTGTGAGACATCTTTGTTAAAATAGTATTTACTAGCTGCAGCAATTCCGATTGAGCTAGTGCTGCGGCCAAAATAAATTTTATTTAAATATAAAGTAATTATTTCTTCTTTACTAATTTCTTTAGTTGCCTGAATTGCAAGAATGATTTCACTTAGTTTACGCGTATAAGTTTGTTCTTCTTTTGGAAAGTAAGATTTTTTAATTACCTGTTGAGTAATTGTTGATCCTCCCCCACGAATACTTAAATGAGCTAAGTTAGTGATCATTGTTTTAGCAATACGTGGTAAATCAAAACCGTTATGTTCAAAGAAACGAGAATCCTCTGCGGCAACAACGGCATCAATCAATACTTGTGGTAAATCTTCATAAGTAACGTTTTCACGTTTACCATTTGTGTCACTACCAAATGTATACATTAATTCACCATTAATATCATACATCTTACTCGCTTCCCCAGAAAGTAATTTTTTAGCTGAGAAATCATCGGTTTCTTTGTATACTGACCAGGCAAAGAAGCAACCCATGCCTAAACAGACTATTAAAATTACAACTACTAGAGATGTAGCGACTTTTTTCCAATTTAATTTTTTCTTTGTTTTTCTTTTTGTTAGTATCAAAAATAAGATGTACATTTGCATATCGATAAACGATAATGAATATCGAAAAACAAGAAAAGAACAAACACAAACTTTTAAAACACAAAGTAAAATGAAAAAGTCAGTATTTAAATCAGGTTTAGTAGCAGCAATCGCAGTAGTAATGATGAGTTGTACAACAACAGCAAACGCACAAACAGGAAACACGAAGTACATCTACGGTCAAGACGGCACAAACACAACAGTGTATACACTGAATGAAGACGGCAAAACATTGACACGCAAATTGAAGTATGAGTACAAACACGATGAAAATGGTCAGGTAATTGAGAAAAAAGCCTATCGCTGGGATGCTTATCGGGAACTGTGGAAACCGGCTTATTTACTTACAGTAACTCCCGGAGCGTATGAAACCAAACTCAACTATGCCGAATGGAACGTCAAGGAAAGCGCCTTCAACAACAACAAACAACAAAGTATTTACCGTGAAGACAGCAACATAAATTTGCTGGCCGACACACAAGACAAGAAATAATGGAAGCACAAACTCAAAAGAACAGTATAACCAACCGATGGCAAACCATCGGAGTGTGTATTGGAATGATTATCGGATTTGTATATCCATCAATCGGTCTAGCTCTGGGTATGCTCATGGGAATAGTTTTTGGGAAACTCATTCTGGTTAAATTCCATTAAATACCCTCTAGCACAAAGAGCACAACAAAAGTCCGAGATTATCTTTCTTTTAATATTGTTCATCCTATTCATTGAACATTGGTACGTTCCTTGTAAACAAGCCATTGCAAATTTAATAAACTGATAAAATAACAACTTTAAAATACATCAAGATGAAAACATTAAAACGCATTTTAGCCGCAACAACCTTACTGGTAACACTCGGTTTCGCCTCCGAAGCCAATGCACAAGTCCCTTTAGAAAACTTCTTCAAGAATCCTGAAAAAGCGGGATACCAAATCTCACCGGATGGCAAATACTTCTCATATATGGCTCCGTATGAAAACCGCCTGAACTTATTCGTACAAGAAGTCGGTTCAGACAAAGCAACCCGAATCACTTCAGAAACGGTACGGGATCTTGCAGGAAGCATGTGGGCAAACGGTCATCGGATACTTTATATAAAAGATACTGCCGGCGATGAAAACTTTCAGCTCTACGGAGTCAATGTAGACGGTACTGACTCCAAAGCATATACCGCATTCCCCAAGGTAAGGACAACTATTATTGATCCGTTGGAAAATATCGACTCACTGGTCATCATCGGTCTGAACAAGCGTAATCCACAAGTATTTGATCCTTATCGCTTGAATCTCAATAACGGCGAACTGACCCAATTAGCTGAGAACCCCGGAAACATACAAGGATGGATGACTGACCATAACGGAAAACTGCGTGTAGCCTTAGCTATTGTAGACGGAGTAAATACCCAAATTCTCTATCGCGAAACGGAAGAGCAGCCCTTCCGTCCGGTACTAACTACCAATTTCAAGGAAACGGTAAGCTTTGCCACCTTCACCCCCGACAATAAAATGGTTTATGCCCTGACCAACATCGGACGGGACAAGACCGCCCTCGTCCTAATGGATCCGGCTACTTGTGAGGAAAAAGAAGTACTTTACACCAATGATAAATATGATATTTCCGGATTAGGCTATTCTGAACTGAAAAAGAAATTAATCTCTGTATCCTGTACCGGACACAAAGGTACTATCCGTCATTACTTCGATAAAAACGAAGAAGCTATCCGCACCAAGTTGGAACAGAAACTAGAAGGTTATGATATCAACACCACCAGCGAAGATAAAAGCGAAAATATCCGTATTATTTATGCTGGAGGCGACCGCACTTATGGAACTTATTATACCTATAATGTAAAAGAAGACAAACTGACTAAAATAGCTGACTTGGCTCCCTGGATTAAAGAAGAAGATATGGTCCCGATGCACCCCATCACCTATACCAGCCGGGATGGTCTGACCATTGAAGGATACCTCACTCTCCCGAAAGGATACACCATGGAGAATGCCAAAAATCTGCCTGTAGTAGTCAATCCGCATGGGGGGCCGTGGGCACGTGACAGCTGGGGATATAATCCGGAAGTACAGTTCCTTGCCAACCGTGGCTATGCTGTTCTTCAAATGAATTTCCGAGCCTCAACCGGCTATGGACGCAAATTCACCGAACTGGGCTACAAACAATGGGGACAAACCATGCAGAACGACATCACCGACGGCGTAGAGTGGTTGATAAAAAAAGGAATCGCCGACCCGAAACGTGTAGCCATCTACGGCGGAAGCTATGGCGGATATGCAACATTGGCAGGGGTCACCTTTACTCCTGATCTTTATGCATGTGCCATCGACTATGTGGGTGTATCCAACTTGTTCACCTTCATGCAGACTATCCCACCCTATTGGAAACCCTTATTGGACATGATGTATGAAATGGTAGGTGATCCTGTGAAAGATAAAGAAATGATGGAAAATATTCACCTGTATTTCATGTAGACCAAATCAAAGCTCCTCTCTTTATCGCACAAGGCGCTAACGACCCGCGTGTGAATAAAGCAGAATCCGACCAAATGGTGGAAGCGCTGAAAAAACGCGGTATAGAAGTAGAATACATGGTAAAAGACAACGAAGGACACGGTTTCCATAACGAAGAGAACAAATTCGATTTCTATCGTGCCATGGAGAAATTCCTGGATGCTCACCTGAAAAATAAATATCATTGAGAGTGTGTCAAAATGAAAACGACCTATCATTTGACACACTTCCAACCCAATAAAATTTTAAACCAATAAACAGATTATTATGGGACGTGCAATTAAATTGATACTTTACTATCTGGCTTATCAATTACTATTCATTTTTCTAGCAACCGGGACCGATGCCACCATTGCTCTTATCGGCGGAGCAGATATTACAGCCAACTTCCGCCCCGGGACAATGGCAATATCCATCGGTATGTTACTCTCCGCATTAGCCATGACATGGCACTTGGTACATTTCCACTATGTCAAGTTCAATAAAGAGAGTATGTATGAAGTTTCAAAAAAAATCATTCTCTTGTGCATCCCTCTCCTGCTATCCGCACAGTTCATAGCAGGAATATTAAATGAAGCGCTCGATCTGACAGACACTAATCAAGAACTATTTATTTCGATGAGCCATAATATCTTCGGTGTTCTCAGTATTGCTATCGTCGTCCCTATTTTGGAAGAAGTTTTATTTCGTGGAGCTATAGAAGGACATTTACTAAGAAAAGGATGGTCACCTAAATGGGCCATACTGGTTTCCGCACTCATATTCGGGATCATACACGGCAATCCTGCACAAATACCTTTTGCATTTCTCATCGGTCTGCTCTTCGGATGGTTATATTATCGCACCGGAAGTTTAGTTCCAGGTATTGTGGGACACATTATCAACAACTCATTCGGCGCATGGACATGTTCACAGCCACCCGAGAGGAACTCAGCCAAACGACTATGGAGACCTTGGGCACAACAATCACTTACATTCTCTTAGTACTAGCCATAATCGTTTTTATAGGTATGTATCTCTACCTGAACAAATACTTGCCGAAACCTACCAACATACAAGTCAAAGCTATTAATGAACAAGATATAACCATTTAACAAACACAACCAATCATGAAAAAGAGACTCAATCTTCTCTGTGCCTGCGTACTTATCGGCCTGCTCCTTTCTACTTCCACGGTAATCAGTCTGATGGTTCAAGCCGTCAGTGCCGGGTTTAAAGCCGGATATGAAAGTGTAGAAAAAGGGAAGGAGCTTAACATATCCGACTACAAAATAGTTTGTACGATACCTTCTGACCTATTTGCAGAAACAGGAAGCGTGACAAATCTGAAAAATTCCTCACAGGCTTCCATCAAACCAATCATAAGTTTGATAGAAGCCCCGACAACAGGAAGCAGCCTATCCCGAACGGCGAATGGAATCACTACCTTAATTTCGGTCCTAGCAAGTATCTTCTGCCTGATACAATTTTTCTATTTGATCCGAAATATCAACCGTGGTGACATTTTCAGTTGGAAGAACGTCAAGTTTCTCCGCAAGCTGGGTGTGTCACTGATACTTCTATTCATTTGTTCTTTTACCACCATCATGATCGGGAACTATGAAGCGGCACAAGTTTTGGAACTCAAGGGATGTGAATACTCTAATATATTTGCGTTTTCCGAACCAACCTTTATATTGGGATTCATCGCATTGCTGGTTGCAGAAGTATTCGCTGTTGGATTGAAAATGAAAGAAGAACAAGATTTAACCATATAAAAATCATACGGTATGAAGAAGTTCAGGATATTAGGTATTATAGCCATTATTGCAATCCTTGCAATTTCATCGGAGGATTGGATGAAGATTGGAAAGATTTCAAAAAGGGATTTGAAGAAGGACAAAGCGGTGCAACAGAGATGTATGAATCCGGACACCACATGATAACCCGTGTCAAACTAAATGTAAAGCCATTATCTGGAACGACAGTCGATTCACTGAACAACAACCGTGTAGATAGTCCACTTCCTTATACAGTAACTGAAATAGAAACGTATGCCAAGCCATCGGCCTGGTATATCCTTGTCATAGGGTTAGCCATACCCGGACTATTCTTTTTTCTAATCGGTTTTTACTCATTAATCCGGCTGCTCATCTCCATCTCACGCCGCAAAGTATTTACACCAGCCAATGTACTACGCCTACGTTGGTTTGCATATACCAGCGCAAGTTTAAAAATTCTCACAGCCATCGGAGAATGGCTAACAGGAAGCGCAGCTATGAATCAAATTAGCATACCGGGTTACAAAATCATCAGCTATGTTGGTTATTCCCCCGACTGGGTGGCAATAATCCTCCCTATCCTCTTTGCCGAGATATTTGCTATCGGAGTAAAAATGAAAGAGGAACAAGACCTAACCATTTAAAAAAGAAAAGTTATGAAAGAAAAGAATACTCTACCCTCAAAAGGGAAAAGCATTTTTTATTTAATGCTTTCCTTGACAACCACTCTGTTTGTAAGTTCATTCATCTATTTCCTTGTGTTACATCCATCGTTGGACAACAAAGCAGTGAGGATATCAATCAACATTGGATGGACTTGCTTCTGTCTGTATGCCTTTAAAAGACTAACACAACGCTACACCTTTTGGTGGCACGCATTAGATGAGAACCCGAATAAATCCCAAAATAACTAACCTATGCCGATTATAGTAAACTTAGATGTAATGATGGCGAAACGAAAGATTTCGCTAGGAGATTTAGCCGAAAAGATAGATCTGACGCCTGCCAACCTCTCCATACTGAAAACCGGGAAGCAAAAGCCATCCGCTTCTCAACCTTAGAGGCTATCTGCAGGGAACTAGACTGTCAACCTGGAGATATTCTAGAATATAGGGAAGAAGATGAATGATATAAACAGTCACATACACAAACACTCGAACACTATAAAATTCTCTCATCTTCACCCATACACCCCGCAATGAAGCAATTAAAGATTAATTGCTTCATGCGGAGTCTTTTTATGATGCAGTTATAATAAAGTTTTTAACCAAGATTGATATTTCCTCTTTTTCCACTAGGTGGTTAAACCCCTTTCCACTCTGATATAGCATCTTATTTATCAGTCATTTAAAGCCACGAAGTGGTGCAAAAGAGTTCCCAAAATATCCATTCCATCGTTTTTTCCCTCTTATCACATAGCATCTCATCTATTTTCCTCTTTCTTGTTTACAACCATCCTCATCTGCTTTCGGCTATTTGCCACGGATATCATCCTTCTGCTTACTCTCATTTTCAACAACAGTAGCTGTATAATGAATCTTGGCAAATCCAGCAATTATTTTTTCTACCGTGGTTTTATCAGCATCATACTTAATAGTAACCGTTTTATCCGCCAAATTTGTTTCAATTTCTTTTATACCCTTCTCAAAACGAATATTGTTCTTAATCTTGCTCTCACAGTTGGCACAGTGCATCTGAGGATCAGTGTTTAAAACTACAATTTTAATGTCTTTTGCAAAGCAAGTGGCAGTAAAGCAGACAGCTGCCATAATAGCGATTAATTTTGTTCTCATAATCCATTTCTATTTGATTATCAATATATTAGTTTCTATCCCAATTGAAGCGAAAGCCTACATAATACATCGCTCCGTGTACAGGTCCCCAAATCATGGTTGAATCAAAATTTGTCCCCCAAGGATTCGAAGCTCCTACAATCGGATTCTTTTGCTTAAAGTTCGTCATATTCTCTCCTCCCACATAAATAGACCAATGCCGGAACCAGCGAGTAATCTGAGCACTTAACAATTGATAAGACTGGTATCGGGTATTCCACGAAGGAGCACCGTCCGGCAATGTATAAGGGGAGGGCATTCTACCACCACCATTCATCTGCAAAGTCACATCAAATTGCCATAGGCCAGTGGTGTTTGGTAAGAAGCAGTCAAAAGTCCCTTATATTTTCCGGTAAGAGGACGCTCCAATAATTTCTTATTATAAGTAGTTTTCACATCTGTCAAGCGATAAGCTGCAGTTAATGTAAAACCCTTAAAAAAAGGATAAGTTGCCTCGGCTTGAAAAGTATGAGAATAAGACTTCCCTTCCAAGTTAGCAAAATGTACAATGTGGGGGTCCGTATCCAAATCAATAATCATTTGACGCCTAAAATCAGTGTAATAGTATTCGGTATTCACATTCAAGGTTTTACCGAATACCGGAATATAAAATGAAGAGCTGAAACCATAATTCCATGCTTCTTCCTGATCCAAATCATTATCTATCTTTACTTTACGACTGCTGGCAAGTAAATAATTGTTCTCCGCCAACACATGATTAGTGCGATATCCTTTGCCTACAGACACACGTAGGTTCACCCAATCATCAGGAGCATATTTGATATGAGCACGCGGAGTAACAAAGGTACCATATATATCACTATGATCAGCACGAATCCCTCCCATAAGAATAATTTTATCCTTCCAATTATACGTATACTGCACATAAGCACCAGGCACGGTCTCTTTCTCCTTTCCATATAATAAACCTGTATCATCATTTTCTAAACGATAGGTCTGATTGAAATAATCATAGTTCAAACTTAACCCTGCAGAAATACTGTTACGCTCATCGAAATTCGTTTCGAACATTAATGAAGTATACAAATTCTTCTGGTCCACATTATATAATTTATAACCGTATCCTGCATCCTGCTTATGCAAAGATCCCGAGAGAATCAAAGCCAAGTTAGTTCCCTTTTCCTTATCAAAAATATAAGCATTTTTAGTAAATGCCTCATAACGATCCGTATGGATACCTATTTTATAAAGTTCCCTACCTACAAAGCCACCAACAGAATTATCCACATGTAAATGAGTAGCTTGTCCGCTTGTACGATCCTCTTTCATTGCTTTGACAGAAGCCTGAAATACATACTGATCTCCCATCCAAGCCCAACGGTTCTGAAGATTATATTGCTCTACTTTAGGCATATCCAAGAATCCATCTCCATTATCATCATGCGACCTAGTACTATTCTCATAATGTGCCAATACTCCAGTACTCAGTCGGCTATTCAAATGTACATTAGCATCAAAATTAGCCTCATACTTCTCTTTACTGCTAGCAAAAAGATTGACATTCAAGGACTGGGTAGTTTGAGGCTTCTTAAATTCAACATTTATCTGTCCGGTAATCGCCTCATAACCATTCTTTACAGATGAACTACCCTTGGACACCTGTATGCTTTGCATCCATGGGCCGGGAATATACCCCAAAGCAAAAGGAGCGGATGCTCCACGATAATTAGGAATATTCTCTGTCAGCATTTGTACATAAGTTCCCGAGAGCCCAACAATTTAATTTGTCTGGCCCCTGTGGCAGCATCAGCATAGCTTACATCTACAGAAGGGTTTGTTGTGAAACTTTCACCCAAGTTACAACAAGCCGCCCGAGCCAGTTCCGCACTTGAAATCATATCCTGATTCAACACACTGGAACGGGATTTTACAACTCCTATCTTACGTTCCACCACTTGGACCTCATCCATCATTACACTACCTTGTAATATGATAGCCAGCTCCTTATGGTCATTTTCAACCACAATCGTATCATTCTCATATCCTATAAAACTTACTACCAATTTTTTGCACCAACAGGCTGTTCAATAGTAAATGTCCCATTCTCATCTGTGACAGTTCCATTTGTTGTATTTATCCAAAAGACATTGGCAGCAACAACAGGTTCACCTTGGTTGTCCTTCACCATTCCTTTTACTTGAGCGCTTACAGGCATCAAATGCCACAGAAAAGCACCTAAGAAAACTATAAATTTCATGTTTTTATTTTTCTTTATCTGTTACACACTTATACAAATTTAGCAATTCCTCCCTACTCAAAGAGTTATCTTACTAAATCAAAAGTGTACAAATAAGATTCAAATACCCTCTTGGAGGCTGTCGACACAATGAGGTATCCGTATAGCAGCTCTCCTTTTTTACAGAAGACAACAGATCGAAGTTTATACTGTATGCATTGAATATCAAATGAATAACGGACAGTGTTACGTTGTCCAAATGAAGTGATGTACCTAAAACAGGCAAGTTAATTTTCTGGATTTTCACGCTAGAACAAGGAACATCTGATGACTTCCGCTCCATCATCTTGTCATGATGGCAAGAACATCCCGAACCAGATTTCACGTTTTTATTTCCAACATCACCACATCCGCAAGTACATCCATAATTGGAAATATCCACCACTGTCAATAATGCCGCATCCTTATCAGCGCACTGATAGCAACGGGACTGCACAATAGGTATTCCGACTCCCATATATATAATCATGGAAGAAAGAAAGATTGAGAATAATATGTAATGAAACTCTTTCATTGTTCAAATTGCAGTCCACCAATGTCATATACTACATTCGGGTACAAAGATAACGACTTTTTTCTTTTGCTCCCAAACGGCATTTAGCCAATATTCCCTAAATTCTATCCCTGAAGAAAACAAATATTGTATAAATACTATATAATCCCGTGATTATCCGTATCTTTGTAACGAATTAGATATTTGAAAATAAATGAAGACATTTGAAGAGTTAGGCGTTTCCCCGGAAATACTAAAAGCAATTAAAGAAATGGGGTATGAAAACCCCATGCCGGTACAAGAAGAAGTAATACCGTATTTATTGGGGAACGGCAACGACGTAGTAGCTAGCACAAACAGGGACTGGAAAAACAGCCGCATTTGGTCTGCCGCTTATCCAAAAAATTGAAGTAAAAAAACGTGTGCCTCAAGCACTTATATTATGCCCCACACGTGAGTTATGCTTGCAGATCGCAGGTGATCTGAATGATTATTCCAAGTATATTGATGGACTGAAAGTCCTTCCTGTATACGGTGGCTCATCCATCGAAAGCCAGATACGCATGTTGAAGGCAGGTGTACACATTATTGTAGCCACTCCCGGACGACTGATTGACCTGATGGAAAGAAAAGTCGCCAAACTGGAGACCATTGCCGATGTAGTAATGGACGAAGCTGACGAGATGCTGAATATGGATTTACCGACAGCATCAATGCTATTCTTGAAAAGGTTCCCGAAGACCGGAACACTTTGATGTTCTCAGCTACCATGAGTCCCGAAATCTCGCGTATTGCAAAAAAATACCTGCACGATGCGAAAGAGATTACAATCGGTACTAAGAATGAAGGCAGCAAGAACGTAAACCACATTGCCTATCTGGTACACGCCAAAGATAAATATGCTGCATTGAAGCGTATCGCGGATTATTACCCACAAATTTACGGTATCATTTTCTGCCGTACCCGTAAGGAAACTCAGGAAATAGCTGATAAATTGATTCAAGATGGTTATAATGCAGATTCTCTACACGGCGAGCTTTCACAAGCACAACGTGACTTGGTGATGCAGAAATTCCGTCAACGTCATTTACAGCTTCTGGTTGCTACAGATGTAGCTGCCCGCGGTTTGGATGTAAATGATTTGACACATGTCATTAATTATGGCCTGCCCGATGATATAGAAAGCTATACTCACCGTAGCGGACGTACAGGACGTGCCGGCAAAACCGGTATTTCTATCGCTATCATCAACCTGCGTGAAAAAGGAAAAATGCGCGAGATAGAACGTATCATCAACAAGAAATTTATCATGGGTGAAATGCCTAGCGGTAAACAAATCTGCGAACAACAATTAATCAAACTGATCGATGATATAGAAAAGGTAAAAGTGAACGACGAGGAAATCGAGTCCTTCCTACCCGGTATCTATCGCAAACTGGAATGGCTTTCGAAGGAAGACTGATAAAGCGTGTAGTATCGATGGAGTTCAACCGCTTCTTGGAATATTACAGCAACGCTCCGGAAATAGAAACTCCCAGCATGAACGACCGCCGTAGCGAACGTGAACCGAAAGGACGCAAAGACCATGGTAGCGCCCGTGAAAAGACAGAACGCAAGGCCGAGAAAGGATATACCCGCCTGTTCCTGAATGTGGGAAAGACAGATGGTTTTTATGCCAATCAAATCATTGAACTGATTAACCGCAACATGAAGAAGCAACGTACCACCATCGGGCGAATAGATCTGATGCAGAATTTCTCTTTCTTCGAAGTAGCAGAAAATCAGGCACAGGATGTTATCAAGGCGTTAAACAAGGTCAATCTGAATGGCGGCCGGAAAATTGTAGTAGAAGTTGCCGGTGACAATAATGGCAAAAACGACAATGGCGAACGCAGGAGCAGTGCGGCAAGGAATGCTTCATTCGGCAAAAAAGGTGACAGGTCCAATAAAAAAACGACCTCAAAAGAAGGAAAAACTAGCCGTGCGGAACGTGGCTACATTGAAGAACGAGGCCCCAAAACGAAAGACGACTGGAAACAATTCTTTAACAGCGATAACAATAAGAAAAAGAAATCCAAGAAATAAGGAATCCAACTTAATGAAAGAGGATTGGACATAGTAGAAATATGCAAATAACATCCACTTCTCTTGAATAATAGCGGAGTATGCGGAATTGAAACAACCTGTCATTTCAAGGATATTCGCATAATATAATAAACCCAACAGATTTATTATATTATTTGCCGAATATCCTTGTTTACATCGAATTAATATTAACAGATTTTTTACTATCTTCCAGATGAAAGATTATATGATAAGCTATCTATCGGAACTTTGACATACTCAGCTCCCTGTCATTTCATACTTTTCCTTTAGTCTTTCAATTTCAGTTCATCGATTAAACAGGAAGCTTTCCCATATTTTTCAATCATGTAAAGAACATAGCGGATATCCACCCCGATACAACGCTGCAAATTAGGTTCAAAAACAATATCTCCACTCATTGCTTCCCAATTCCCGTCAAAAGCAAGACCTATTAATTCCCCTTTTCCATTAAACATTCCACTACCGGAATTCCCTCCTGTAATATCATTATCCGAAATAAAGCAAACATTCATATTACCATCCCCAGCAGCATAACGTCCGAAATCCTTCCTTCTCAAGCATTCGACTACAGAAGGAAGCACATCGAAATCACTATCTCCCTTATACTGCCTTATCTTGTCAAAAATTCCTTTTGTCGTCGTAAAATAAGAATACTCAATAGCATCTTTCGGTGAGTAACCACCCACCATGCCAAAACTCAGACGCATAGTAGAATTAGCATCCGGATAAAACACCCTATCTGCCTCCATCTCACGCATTGCTTCATTCAGCAAACGTTCATTTTTCTCAATATTCATACTAGCTTCTTCCACCGACTGATTGAATTCATAAAATTTCACCAACATATCGATGGCAAAAGAAGCCGCAGGGTCATCAAACAAGACATAAGTGGTATCTCCTCTCACTACCTGTTCAAAACCATGTGGTGTCTTTAAAGAGGAACGAGTATACAAATCATCTACATAAGCTTGGTAATCACCTTTAAAATCTTTCTCTATCAATGAATAAACATCAGGTAAAAATTCCTTGCCTACCTCAGTTGCATATTCTTTCAACATAGCCACAAAGACTTGTTTATCCACACTTATATCCATATTGGCATAAATCTCCAACAATTGCCGCATATTACGCTCCAAATCACTCTCCTCTGCCTCAAAATCAAAATTCAGTACAGCTAAGGCTGCCGTAATCAACTCCGGTCCATTGGCAAATGTTTCTCCAAAATATGCCATAGCCCGTGCCGCATTTCTACGATTACGATAATTTAACTCCAGTTCAGTCAAAACCCTTGCATATTTGCTTCGTTTATCAGGTTCCCGACGAACCCATTCTTGCAATTGGCACTCCAAAGCTTGTTTTTTCTCTATCACTTTCAATTCTTTTACCGCTTGATTCATCCCTATACTATTCTTCCAATAGTTAGAGCTTTGTGCATACTTGGAAGCATATTTAATGCGGATATCATCACTTTTTTCCATTGCATTTTTCCAAATAGCTTGCTTGATGGTACGAACATTAATCATGGCGGCATTATCCGTATTGACTCTTTCGTCTATCCCAAATGAAGATAAATACCTGCTGGTAGAACCGGGATATCCCATAGTCATGCAAAATGATCCCTGTTCATACCCTCCCAAAGAAACAGGAGCAAAATAATCCGGATGATAAGGCACATTCTCCGGAGAATAAGCTGCCGGTTGATTATTCTGATCAGCATAAATACGGAAGACAGAGAAATCCCCGGTATGGCGGGGCCATACCCAATTATCTGTATCTCCGCCAAACTTGCCTACAGAAGAGGGAGGAGCAAATACCAAACGAACATCATAATAATCCTTATACACAGATAGATAAAACTCATTGCCACCATAAAAAGGAGTTATCTCAGCACGCAGCAACGTATCATTCGCCACAGCTTCCTGAGCAATCAATGTGGAAATAGAATCTACAATCAGTGCACGGTCATTTTCCTTTGTTCCGACTGGAATAGCTTGCAACACACGCTCCGTCACATCCTCTGTGCGTATCAGAAAACTGACAAATAAATCCGGATTAGGAAGCTCCTTACTTAAGGAATCGGCTACAAAACCATCTCGCAAATAATCATGCTCCACAGAACTATGCTGCTGAATGGCATCATACCCACAATGGTGGTTAGTAAAAACCAAACCATCCGGAGATACAACAACACCCGAACAAAAACCTCCAAAACTAACAACAGCATTAGCCAATGCTTTTCCACCAGGATTATACAATTGTTCAGATGAAAGTTCCAACCCCATTTCTTTCATCACTTGTTGAGTTTGTTTGCTAAGACAACAAGGAAGCCACATTCCTTCACTACCCCATATATATAAAGGTAGGAAGACTAGCAGCAACAGTAGTTTTTCATGGTTTTATTCTACAATTAATTTAAGTTTTTTTGCTCCGACACGTGCTTTCAACCATTCGGATATTTTTTCTTGTTCTTTCTCAATGGGTCTTTTACTGAATTTCATCAAGACTATTGTCAATGTATCCGTTTTAGTTGAGTCCACCTGTAATTCCACAGTCTTTGCCATAGCTATGGCTTCTACTGTAGGATAAAGTACTTTAAGTTCAGGAATTATTTTTTTATCTACAGTATTATATGCAGCATATACTTTAAGCTCGTTTTCCAAAGACTTAATTCTCTCCTGCTGCTCCAGTAAACGTTTTTCACTATTCTTATAGAAATCCTCCATCACTTGGGCCTTTATACTACCAATATCCATCGCATCATTATTCATTCCTTGAAGAATAACTAGTTTAGTACCTGCCAAATTAAAATGTTTCAAATTATCCCTTGCGGTTGCTATTTCTGTTTCCGGGACCTCATTGCCTATTAGCACAACACGTATTTCCTTCTTCTCAAAAGAAATCTTCCGGTCTATTACTTGAGTATTATTAAAATCCAATTCTTCATTAATAAAATTATTGGCAGAGGCCTCATAAATAGTGCTTTTCACAATACCATAAGTCAAATAAATAGCAGGACACATGGTGGCTAAAGTAATAACAATGATATATTTTTTGACTAATTTTTCGCGCTCCTTATCCACAAATTCCTTACGTTGGAAATGCATGACACGTACCCCGATAAAAGTAGCCAAACTGATAAATACTGAATTAATAAAATACAAATAGAATGCACCTAAAAAATAAAGTAAATTTCCGGTAGCAAGCCCGAATCCAGCAGTACACAAAGGCGGCATCAAAGCCGTAGCAATAGCAACCCCTGGAATTACATTCCCTTTCTCCTTTGTAGACAAAGCGATTATACCGGCTAAACCACCGCACAAAGCTATAAGCACATCATATATGGTAGGAGAAGTACGTGCCAGCAACTCCGATTGTACTTCATCCAACGGAGTCAGCGAAAAATAAAGGGTAGCTGTAATCACACTAAATACAGTTGCCACCAAATAACTTTTTAGAGAACGCTTCAACAATTCAAAATCATTCTGTCCAATAGCTAACCCTACTCCCATTATCGGTCCCATCAGCGGAGATATCAGCATGGCACCAATAATAACTGCCGTAGAATTCACGTTCAAGCCCAATGAGGCTATAAAAATTGCGAAAATAAGAATCCACAAATTAGTTCCTTTGAACTCAACACCATTACGAATACTTTCTACAATCAAGGCTTCATTGTCCTTATCCTTGCGCAAATCAAGATATTCACTAAAGAACTGCTTTATATAGGGCACATTCTTTAAATTATTCTTCAGGTCACTCATTGCTATTTCTTTATGTATCGGTTTATAACAGGTATTTGCTGTAAGGGGAAATCCGTTTTCACAATATATGCCACAAACAATAACAACAGTAATGTACGAACACCCAACAACAAGAATATATTTTGAATAGGAAGATAAACTGAAACAATGTAAAGTACCAGCGCTAACACCACATAGTTACCTATTGCTTTCAAATCATAATTAATAGGATATTTTTTCTGCCCTACAAAATAAGAGAGAAGCATAGCTACTCCATATCCGGCAAAACCCGCCCAAGCACACGCCATATAGCCAAATACCGGAATAAGGAAAATATTTATCAGAATAATGATACTGCATCCCACCAGTGAAAAATAAGCTCCCCATTTTGTTTCATCAATCAGTTTATACCAAAAAGAAAGATTGAAATAAATACCCATAAACATCTCGGCAGCCATGACAATAGGTACAACCTTAAGCCCTACCCAGTAATCACGCCCTAAAATATAACGCAGTATATCAAGGTAAAACATAACAGCCAAAAAAGCCAGCAAAGTGAAGATAATGAAAAACTTCATCGCTTTGGCATACATTTCCCGACTATCCTTTTCTTTACTCTTACTAAAAACAAACGGCTCGTATGCAAACCGGAAAGCCTGTGTCAGCATGGCCATGATCATAGCTATCTTACTGGCTGCTCCATAAATACCCAACTGGATAGTCGCCTCCGCCTTATCAGGATAAACAAACGGAAAAATAATTTTATCAGCTACCTGATTTAAGATTCCGGCAATACCCAGAATCAGAATCGGGAAAGAATAATGCAGCATACGCCGCAACAACTCCCTGTCCAGCACATATCTGAAGCCCACCAATTCTTTCCACATACATAGCATCACCAAAGAAGTACAAGCCAAATTTATAGCAAAAGCCACTCCGACATTCTCTCCCTTCATACCTACAAAATAAGCGATATTCAAGACAATGCTGGACAAAATGAACAACAATTTCAATGCAGCAAACTTAACAGGGCGTTTCTTATACCGCAAATAAGCGAAAGGAATAGCTTGGAAAGCGTCCATTGCAACTACAATCAGCATCATCCCCATATACCACGGATGCTCTCCATATCCCAAGAAACCTGCTATGGGATACAGAAAAGAAAGACAAACAATTAAAAACAAGACCGCAGTCGCCCCCACCGAAAGCAAAGTAGTGGAATAGACACGCATCGGATCATCCACCCCCTTATTGGCAAATCGGAAAAAGCCGGTTTCCATACCATATGTTAAAAGCACCATCAACAAGGCAGTTATAGCATACATATTGGTAATGACACCATAGCCCCCCGATTCCACAGGCAAAGCGTTGGTATATATCGGTACTAACAAATAATTCAGGAACCGCCCGATGATGCTACTCATCCCATATATGGCTGTTTCCTTGGCTAATGCTTTTAATCCTGCCATCTTCTAATCATCAAATAATGTCTTCTGACTATTATAAATGCTCCGTCCCAAGTGTATATAGGCCAGTTCCGTGACCTCACGTCCACGCGGAGTACGTTTTAAGAAACCTTCTTTAATCAAAAAAGGTTCATAAACCTCCTCTATTGTTCCGGCGTCTTCACCCAAAGCGGTTGCAATAGTAGTCAGCCCCACAGGACCTCCCTTAAACTTATCTATAATAGTACATAAAATCTTGTTATCTATCTCATCCAGTCCATATCTGTCAATGTTCAAGGCTTCTAAAGCAAACCGGGCAATTTCCACATCAATCCTTCCGGAACCTTTCACCTGGGCAAAATCACGGACACGCCTCAACAACGCATTTGCAATACGGGGCGTTCCACGGCTGCGCGAAGCATCTCACCCGCTGCTTTCATGTCACAAGGCACATTCAATATATTAGCAGAGCGACGGATAATGCTTGTCAATACATCATCGTCATAATACTCCAAATGAAGATTAATTCCAAAACGGGCACGCAAAGGCGCAGTCAGCAACCCACTCCGGGTAGTGGCTCCAACCAAAGTAAACGGACTCAGCTCCAACTGGATACTACGCGCCGAAGGTCCCTTGTCTATCATTATATCAATACGATAATCCTCCATGGCAGAATACAGATATTCTTCTACCACAGGGCTCAACCGATGTATTTCATCAATAAAAAGCACATCATTGGGTTCCAAGCTGGTCAGTACTCCCGCCAAATCCCCCGGTTTATCCAGCACCGGTCCTGAGGTTACTTTAAAACCTACTCCCAGTTCATTGGCAATGATATTACTTAAGGTCGTCTTGCCCAAGCCAGGAGGTCCGTGCAAAAGAACATGGTCTAACGCCTCGGCCCGCAGACGCGCCGCCTTGACAAAGATGCGCAGATTATCTACCACCTTATCCTGCCCGCTAAAATCTTCAAAATTCAACGGACGTAAGGCATTCTCAAAATCGCGTTCTTTAGTTGTGAGCTGTTGCTCGCGTATATCAAAATTTTCTTCCATTTTTTTGTTTATGACACAAAGGTACAAAAGATATTATTATTATAGAAAGAAAGATGGAGGAATTCATTTTCAGTCCCTCTATGGTCCTTCTTTTCAACATTATTATTGTATTAATTATTATTCATTATGGGAATTACATTAGGAAAGAAACAATTGAACAAAGGAAGAGTTTCGCTTTATTTAAATTACAGTTATAACGGAAAAACGCCGCAAAGAGTATTTGGGTATCATTCTGGATGCTCCTACCAGTGCAGAGCGAAGAGCGGAGAACAAAAACAAGATACTAATTGCCAGGCAGATAAGAGCAAAAAAGGAACTAGAATTCTTATCCGTTGAATATCATCTGAACGATATAGAAAATACATTCGATGATATACTTCCAACAGATAAAAGCAATGTTCCCGATTTCTATATTCTGATAGGACAATTCCTGGATACCTATCACAAAAAGGACAAGAAAATGGTTAGGGCATGTATCACCCATCTGCGACTGTTTACAAGAAAGAAAAGCTTACCTGTAACCCTTCTCACAAAAGATTTTTGTATAAACTTTCTTGAGTATCTCAGGGATCATCTCCGAGGCAACACTCCCATCGGATATTTCAAGAAGTTCAGAATGTGCATTAATAAATGTATAGAAAAAAGTTAATGACATCTAATCCTACAGATGGTATCCGCCTGATGCAGTTTGATGAAGTAACCAAAGCAATCCTCAGTTTAAAAGAGATTCAGAAACTTGCTATCACTCCATGCCCCAACAACGAAGTAAAAAGGGCATTCTTGTTTTCTTGCTATTGCGGGCTGCGCTGGTGTGATGTACATCAACTGCAATATAAAGACATAGATTTCTCATCAAACCGCCTTACTATTCTGCAACAGAAAGTACAGTCACACTCCAAAAACGCAATCTTGCATCTAAACTTAAACCACACTGCCATCAAACTCCTACAAAGGCATAAAGGCATTAATGAGGACTTGGTATTCGGGCTCCCCTCCTATTCTTACACACTAAGGATTTTAAACAAATGGGTAAAAAGAGCTAATATACACAAACACATTACCTTCCACTGTGCCCGACACTCATTTATCACCAACATTATGGCAAATGGAGCTAACATCAAAACAGCCGCCAGTCTTGCAGGACATTCTACTACCCGGCACACTGAAAAATATGTTCATATCATAGATGAACTCAAACAAAAAGCAGTAGATAGTTTACCGGATATTATTGTCAATTATAAATAAAAAAGAACCTGAAATGGCCCTTACATCATTAAAGTTGTCACACATACAACTGGTATTCAAACAATTAGTATTACTGTATAGTATCCGGCACGAATACGACCTACCTGAGTAATGCGGTGAACAACTACTTCGGATGCAACTTCAAGCGGTTGATAAATTCCTACAGGGTGGCTCGCGCCAAGGAGCTGCTGGACGGTAAAGATTGCCCGGTGAGCGAGCTTTTCAGCCGTTGTGGGTTCGCTTCCAAGAGCGTGTTCTATGTGGCGTTCAAAAAAGTAGTTGGCATGACTCCCCTGCAATATATATCGCAGAGCCGGAGTCCTTTTATGATTCAACGCAATTAAGTCCTTTTATAACAATAAACATTTTGAGTTTTTAAATTTATAAATTTAAAGTTTTTCTATTATGAACAAAAAATTTTTAAGTGCAATCCTGTTCGGAGCCTTGATGGTTTCTTCAACAGGAACATTTGTATCTTGTAAAGACTATGATGATGACATAGACAATTTGCAGGAACAAATTAACAAACTGGCGACTAAGGAGGACATGACTTCTCAGATCGCTACTTTGCAGGCTGCTTTAACTACTGCCGCAAAAGATGCAAGCGATGCTCTTGCTAAGGCAACTGCCGCTGAAACTGCTGCAAAAGCTGCTGGTGATGCTGCCGCTGCTGCAAAAGCCGCTGCAGACAAGGCTGTTGCAGATGCAAAGGCAGAAGCGATCAAAGCTGTTCAAGCAGAAATTGCGACATTAAAAAAGGAAGTAGAAGAATCCACAGATGCTGCATTAAAAGATATGGCAGAGAAAGTTGATGCTGCTACTAAGAAAGTAGAAGACATTGTTGGTAAGATTGCTGATATGGTTACTAGTGTAGAACTGGTGGCTTCGTATTCTGCTAATCCTACAGGCGATGGACTGACTTTTTCTACTGCTATTGAAAAAGAAAATGTATTTAGTGAAGGTATTACAAATGCCATTACCTTCACCAAAGGTAATCAAATTCAAACAGGAGATAAGTTTGTAGTACGTGTGTCTCCGACTAATGCAGTCTTGACTCCAGAAATGATTTCTTTGACTAATAGCCAAGGACAGAATCTGAATGAATTCTTATCTGTTCAGAAAGTTGAGAAATATAACGGGTTATTAAGCCGTGCGGCAGGAAATAATGGATTATGGGAAGTTACAGTTGCTTTAAAGAATTATGATGAAAAAGCTTTTTCTGCTGTAACAGAAACCAAAGTTGGTAATGATACTAAAGCTATTCTCTTTGCTGTACAGGTAAATAACACCTTGTCTACCGCTGAAACAAGAGAAGTTATTTCATCTTATGACTTAACTCTGGATTGGCAGGCGTATACTCCACAAAATGGATTGAACTTCTTTGTTAATGAAAAGAATGTAAATAAAATACACAATCGTTATTCTGCTTCTGAAAATAATACTCCTGTAGAATATAAAGAGTTAGAATGGAAAAATGGTGTATCTACTACTGTTATTGGTTTAGACAAATCAAATACAAACGTTAAGCAAGGTGATAATCGTCAAAGAGAATCTGTTTATCCAGCTGTTCAAGGTAAGGCATTGACTATTTCATTGTCAACAAAAGATAATGAAGTAGAAGCTCCTAAAAATATTCGTGCTATTTATGTTACATTAGATAGCCAAAATGCTGTAGAGTCAGCTCCATCTGAAATCAATGCTTGGAACTCTTATGAATATACAGGATTAAATACCGTTGTGGAAGGTACTTCTACAGAAATTACTATTAATGGAGATAATATCATTGATGATATCATTGGTTTCCGTGTGTATGCTGTAAACTATGATGGTACATTGGTTGATCCTGATGGTAAAGCTTTCTATGTGAAATTAGGTAAAGAAGCTGCTACATGGGAAACTATTAATACGGTAGTAACTCCATCTGCAAATGATGCAACTCTTGTAGATATGACTAAATCAGAAGCAGAAGCTGTTACATTAAGTAAATTATCCGCACCTTATCAAGCCACATGGACTACTGATAAGATTGATAATAACCAACCTGTATTCCATGCATATTTTGTAGACTCAGAAGGACATGAGATTTATGATACAAACTATATGTTAAATGCTGCTTTGGAGAGAGTTGATTTCAGCAAAGTTGTTAAAGTTTATACTAGACCAACTGGAGTAGACTGGAAGAAATATGAAGACGGTAAAGAATATAATGGTACATTGACTATCAAGAATGAGGATGGATTTGTATTAGCAACGTTAAATGTTACTATGACTAAAGAAATTCCAACCACTTTACCACAAGGCTTCTCCATTAAAGACAAACAAGTAATTGACGGCATCTATAATTGTTATATGATTGCTGATAATTGGGCTGCAAGTCAAGCTTCTAAGGGTGCAATGCCTATTGAAAACTTGATTAATTTCGGGTTGGGCCAAGCTGACCAATACAATGTAACATTTGCTTCTTCTGTAAAAGATGGAGATAAAGATAAAGATGTAACAGTAAACGGTGCTCAAAGCATTGAAGTTGTAAAATCTTATATTGATAATAAGACAGAGCATGCAACTAAGGTTGTTTACAATTATGGTAAGATTTCTTCAAAGAAAAATAGTGCTGGTGAATATGAAAATGTTATAGTAGAAGCTGCAACATTTAATACAGTTTACTGCTGCTTCTATAAACCGGAAGTACATACTTGGGCATGGGCTACTCGCGAAAATTTAGGATTAGCTGCTAATGCTAACTTGCCTTATTCAACAAATTTGACTTATGGCAATAATGCAGCCGCTCCTACCACTGCACATATCTGGGGTACTAATGCTATAGATAAATTGTTTAGTACAGCACTTAAAGATGCTTATGGATCAAGTCTGAGCATTGAAAGTGCTAAGTTGACTTCTGATGCAACTGGTAAAGAAGACTACTTCAAAGTTGATTTCACTAAGGCAAATGTCTTTGAAGCTATAAAAACAGATATTGGCTCTAATCCGAAACAAGATGTTCCTTCTACATTGACTATTAATTGTAAGGATTCCTATGGACATGATGTAACTATTACATTGAAGATGGTTGTTAAACCTCGTAAATAGTTTTGGATTTGTATTTATTAGAAGGTTTTTACATTCTGTAAAATCTGTATAGAAAAAAGAGGTTGTGTCTACCGAGGCACAACCTCTTTATTTTATAGTTTAGAAATAATCAAATTAATCCTTCTTTACCGTAATCTTAACGGGAACTTCTTGATCAAGATCATAACCCCAAGCATCAGTTACGGTGACTTTGATGTTAGTCTTAACTTCAGTATCAATGCTAGTTCCAGAAACCTTGGTTATAGTAAGAGAACCGTTCTTAGCTGCTACGTAATCATCCTTACCCGGAGTACCAGTTGCAGCTTTATACTCAGTACCATTTACCGGAACTGTGAACAATTCTTCGTTACCAGACTTAAATGTTACAGCTTTGATTTCTTTACGCTTCCAAGTACCATTGTCTGTATCAGAGAAGATACTGTAAACCACTTCTGTATTGTAAGTATGAGCCTTGATATGATTGTCGTTAATTGTATATCCATCCAAAGAAGCAGAAGGAATAACGACCTCATTACCTACAGCGTATACTTTACCCTCCAAAATCGGACTCATAACTTTCAATGTGAAGCTATAAGTTTCATCGCCATAAGACCAGTATCCTAAGTAGTTGACATTACTGATTACTATAGTCAGATTCTGTTTGTAACCCTTCTGAGTACCGTTATCATTTAAATCCTTTGTACCATCGGTATTCAAATCATCTTTCAATCTAATAGTCCATGTAGTAATATCAGTTACTTTCGCTGAAGTAGAAGTCACATTGCTTAATTCTGCCAAGCCATAAGATGTATAGTCACCAACAATCTTGGTTGCATTGTCAAGGTTAGCATCAAATGTAGAAGTACCAACAGTTGTTGCCAGGTTCTTGAATGCATTCTTAATTGTATAGATAGCAGCTTTGTTTGCAGCAGTAGAACCACCTTCATTAGCTGCTTCATCCATATAAGCACTAGCGATATCATTAACCCAAATACCATCCTGATGAACGAACATATCCTTCAAAGCAGGTAATGTCAGAGTCAACTTAATAGTAGCATCAGCTAATTTGGCATCAGCACCTGCATAAACTACTTCAATAGTATACGGAGTATTGACTTTGAAATTAGAAGCAGCTTTTTCATTATCAATAGCGAATTTCACAGTAGTAGCAGCAGCAATCTTGTCTGTTACTGCTTTACCATCCTTATCAAGGAAAGAAGGAGTGATACCCTTAGCGACCAGGGTAGCAGCTTTAGCACCATTTAACCCGGCAACAACATCGCCTTAGCATCCTTTACAGTGAATGTTGTATTATTTACCAATGCATTTCTGTTGAATACAGCTAGGTTTTCAGCACTCATCTTATCTGTCATGCTCTTCAAATCAATAGAGAAGAAGTTCTTTGTAGCATCTGCAACAATCTTATGAGTTCTTTCATAAACAACTCCGTCAACTAAAGACTTGGTAACCTTCACATAAATATCCTTTGACGCTACGTTACCATTAACATTCAAGTATCTAACGACAACTTTAAATACAGCCTTTGTATCGCTATCCGGCATCTGAGTTGCTTGAAAGTCATAGCAGCATTGTCATGATCGATAGCAAACAATACATCATCGTCATTAGAATATTCAATATATGCATCATATACGGCATTTGCTGCATCAAAAGTAATCTTATTATCAACATTCAAGTCGATTTCAACAGGAGTTGATTCGGTGCCTAATACAGTACTACCATTTAATTTAACTGTAGCATCATCCATTTTAGTACCATCATGGGTAACTCCAATGCCAAATTGGCTGGTGAAAGTTCCTGCCTCATTTTGTAAAGCAAGTTTTTGCGTATTGATGTCCGAACCATCCACTTTCCAAGCATCAGCTTTGTAATCAGCTTTCTTGACTACTGTAGGAGCCAAAGAGAAAGTATATAATCCTGCTTTCTGAGCAGCTCTGGCCAATACTTTATTATAAGCTACAGCACTGTTCAATGCAAGCCAATCCTGAGAATTTCCCTTGCTATTTACCAAAATAAATGACTGGCCGGTAAAGTCAACTGATGACGGAGCCATACGAACCAATAAAGTCTTTTGATCTTTAGCTGTTGCAACGATATAGTCATCTTTTGCAATTGTACCTTTAGGACCTTCCCATTTTGCAATAACTTTATTTGCTGAATAATTCAATACGACAACATCAGAGCTTATCTTGTTATCATCACCAAGCAAACCAACGATTTCAAATTCGCTCATCAAAGAAGCTGCTGTTGGAACTTTTACTTCTTGTTTGTTGCCGTTAGCATCAATCACTGTCAATGTCCATCCGTCCGCCTCGCTACCAGCAACGGCTAAGCCAGATACGGGAATATTGCTATTTTCGTATTCGCCTTTATCATTTAAAGTATACCAGAATCCACCTCGATTTTACTAGGAGCTTTTTCTGCATCTTTAGTCGGGTAAATGCCAGTAGGCTCATTGTCAATTAACATCTGGCCGTCTTTGTCAAAAGTAATTTTCTGAGCATCTTTGCCCGGCTCACCGTCTTTCACATCCAAAGTTACTGTGACAGGACTTCCTTTAGAAAAAGTAAACGTAATACCCTTGCCATCAGCAGTTTTTGCCACACCAGTTACATAGTCTCCGTTGTCAACTGTTGTCTGTAAAGCTGCGATCTGAGACTTCAGCTCCGTCAACTCCTTGTCGATACGATCGATGTCATCATCATAGTCTTTACAAGATACAAACGTTCCTGTTGAAGAAACCATCAAGGCTCCGAACAGGATTGCACTTAAAAATTTTTTGTTCATAATAGAAAAACTTTAAATTTATAAATTTAAAAACT